>ERZ1370068.4496-contig-3566_pt1 | contig 128353 bp, 190 predicted proteins | sample MGYA00561227_ERZ1370068 | MGnify/ENA primary metagenome ERZ1370068 (study PRJEB38410, sample SAMEA6850437) | metagenome | study: Metagenomic assessment of the ecological functions of the soil: analysis of the soil microbiota associated with the...
CCAGTTACGTACGCTCATCACTGAGCGATGTCGATGCGCGTTCGCCGGGTGCGATTGGTGAGGCCCATGGGGACGCATGCCCGCGTTGGAGCTACGCGTGCATGACCTCCGAGAGATCGACAACGATTCTGACGCATGGTTTGTCCGCCGCAGCGCGCGGAACATCCCACGTCCGGGAAGCGAAAGTCGAGCGACCTCGCCTGCCAGCGTAGGACCTCGGGGCGCGGCGTACCTGAACCGATGGAAGGCCGCAAATGATCGATCTCTCTACACGGACCACGTCATTCCCGGTCGACCTCGGCAAGTAGAGCAGTGGAAGCCGGAGTGGCGATCAACCGCCACCACAAGATCCCGTCGCAAAATACGGGCTGTGGGCAAAACTGCACCCACAAGCGCGCGAACGTCAGGTAGGTCAGTCAGGACGGTATCGCGCAGCGGAAGCTCGGGCGCCGGCGTCGGCGGTAAGTCGCAGACAAGAGCGACTAGGCGGAGACGGCGTGCTGGCTTACGAGCGGGATCCGCGGGCACGCGGCTTCCGCTGGATCACTGCACCTGCCCACGTCCTCGCTGGAGCGACGCCTTTGCCGGGTCGGCGGGTCCGGACTCTCGAGCTCGCCGTCGGGCCCGTCGCGACTCTTGCGCCCGCCTGTGATCCTTGCTGGATTGCTATCTGTCGTTCGGACGCGTTCAACTAGGCCACATGATGGCTACGACGCCGAATACGATCGAAGAGGTCGGCATCAGTCGGAAGATGCTCGAAGACCTCCGCGCTCAAGACGCTGTTCCATGAACGGCGAGCTGGCGCTGAAACGAGCTCGCGGTCTGATGCATGTCAGCGTCGGCGTCGTCGACGAGCTGTTTCAGCGCTTGCGTCGGGAGCAGCTTTGCCAAGTCACCGGGATGGTGGGCAGCATCCACCGCATCGCGCCTACCGGTGAAGGCAAAGCTCGCGCGCTCGAGCTTCTGGCCGTCAACAATCACGCCGGCCCAGCGCCGGTACTGGTTCGCCGATTACGCCGTGTGCGTTCGGCAGCAGAGTGTCCGCGGGCTCGGACCTACGGCCCGAACAGCTGGCCGCGGCCTTCGAGCATCTCGTCCTCGACGGGCAGACGCTCACGCAGCTCGGCACGGCGTTCGTTTCCGGAAGGCACTGTTTCTCTTCGGACCTCCGGGTTCCGGCAAGACCACCGTCGGCCGAGAATCTGTCGCGACTGTTCCAGAGCGACACCATTCGCGCGCCCTACGCGGTCGAGATCGATGGCCAGATCGTGACGGTTTTCGATCCGAACGTTCACGTTCCGGTCGAGCACGGCGCGCAGGAGCCGAGCGGGGACGAGCGCTGGGTACTGTGTCGCCGGCCGTCCGTGATCGTAGGCGGCGAGCTCACGATCGAGATGATGGACCCGCAGATCAATCCGGTCACGAAGTACTACGCCGCACCGCTACAGATGAAGGCCAACAACGGCTTGCTCATCATCGACGACTTCGGTCGGCAGCGGGTTCGGCCCGAAGAGCTGCTGGAACCGTTGGCGGTCCCGCTCGATCGCAGCTTGACTTCTTCACCCTCGTGGGCGCGCAAGAAGGTCGAAGTCCCGTTCGACGTGATCGATGTGTTTGCCACGAACCTCGACCCTGCGGCGTTCGTGGACGAGGCGTTCTGCGGCGAATCCAGACTCAAGATCCGGCTCGGTGACGTGAGCGCGGCGCAATTCCATGAGATTCCCGTCGAATGTCGACAAAGCGGGGTGACGTACGACTCCGGAATGATCGACCATCTCATCACGCTGATCACCCAGGAGTTGCATCAGCCCCCTTCGTGCTTGTCATCCGCGCGACATCATCGATCAGATCTCTTGGGCTGCCCGTTACGAGCAACGGGCCCCGAGCTCACGGAAACCACTGTTGCCAATGCCTGCCGCAATTACTTCCTCCATTCGCGATCGCCGCCATGATCTCGGATGGCCCCGCGGCGATGGCTGGATGACACCGTCCGCCGCGCATGCGATGGCGAATGCCGACCTCACGAGCGCGTTCCGTGCGGTGCGGCCGAACGAAGTCGCGGATCGTGGCGAAACCTGGACCCCGACGACCCGCGCCGATGATCCCAACGACCGCCATGATCGCATCGACTTCGTGCTGACAGGCGGGTCCGGCGTGAGAGTTCTGGCGGCAGAAATCGTGGGCGAGGACGACCGCTCGGCGGACGTCGTGGTCCCGGCCTATCCATCCGACCACCGTGCGGTCGTCGCAACCTTCGAGCTTTCGCACGCACCGGGCTGACAGCGTCCGACGAGCGTGAGAAGCATTCGATCTCGTTGGGATCGATCGTCGGCGGCCGGGTGCTGGCAAGACGCTCGTCGCTCGGGCTACCGCGTCGGACGAAGAGGCCCGAGGTGCGGTCCTCGATTGTCAAGCGCCATCCCGGGTCCGCGGCGAGCTTTTGATAGACGGCAAAGCGCGGTGACAGCAGGGCCAAGTCGGCGTCGCGCAATCCTGCTTGCCATGCGGGCCCGGCGGCGAGGAACGCGACATGCGCCCGCAGCTCCGCTGGCGAATAGACCGACGCCGCCCGCCCGTCCATCGAGACGCGTACACGGGGAGCCAGGTTCCAGATCGCATACATGCCCCAATCGAACAGCACGACCATATTGCCCGAGACCGCCGCATCGCTCAGGCGCGTGACGGGCCCACGCGGGGTCGTCGCAGGGTCGATTCGGATGCAGCTTCCACGTTGCACACCGACGACAAGAATCGTCGCGGCCATGAAGACGACGACCGCGTCCATCGGACGCATGCGGTTCGAGGGACGGCTACCTTCGGAAGGCCGCAACGTGTTGGCAATGGCGGGCGCTTCAGACGGCCACGCCGATGAGTGCGAGGGTGAGGTGACGGCGCGCAGTCAAACCGGCACCGATCAGTAGGCCGACGAGGAGGAGATGCAACGGATCGCGCCGCACCCCCTTCGAGACGGCGGCGAGGGCCACTGAGCAGGCCCAGCGCCACGAGCGCCAACACGTCCTGAGGTCGTCGATCATCGGATGGTGCCATTCGCTGATCTCAGGCAAGCCGCTGCTCACCGTCTGCCCGACGAACTGCCAGAAGTGGATACCTGTAGGGAGTCACGAGCGCGGCCGGCAACTGGAGGCCGAGGACGACGGCGATGATGGGCGCCGGTGTGCGCTCGTGTGTACCGAGTTGGAGCGATTTCGGAAGGATCCCGCGGTGCTCCGCCGCCGCTTGGACCAGGCGGGTTGCCTCCCCACAGGAACAGCACCGCTAAGGCGGCGGCGATCCCTCCGTGAAAGTTGCTTCCAGCGACCGTCAACGCTGGAGTGAGCCACAAGAGCCCGGGCGACCCGCGGTCGGCACGCACGATTGCAAGAAGAAACGCGGCAACCAGGAGGGAAGGTGAACATGTGGGGCCGGATGGTCACGAACGAGGCCATGCCGCCGATCGCGATCACCACTGCCGTCACCGCCATGGCACGGCATGCTCGCACCCGCATCCTGCAGATGGCCAAACAGCACGCGTCTGAACATACATCGCGGCAGCGGCAGCCTCTCTCGTAGCGCGAGCAGTCCCCGGACCCGGCGATGCGGAACGCCGCATACATGGCGACTTCGCTCAGCCACTCGTGATCGATCCACGGCGCCTCGCCAGCCGTGGCCACGAGAAGGGATCCGTCGCCGGGATCCCGTGCGCCGCGGATGTGGCGCTCCGAATGCAAAGATGGCCCCAGAGATCCGGATCGGCGACGGTCTTCAAAACGAGTGCGACGACGACGGCGGCCGCAAAGCCACCGCAGTCGGCGACGACTTTGCCGACAGAGTAGGCCTTCTTTCTCACGTGCGCCTCGTCGGTAGCACCGCCACTGCGCCGGTCTGGTTTGGTGCCGCAAAGCGTGTCAACGGGCGTTCACGACACACGCGACCCATGCGGGTGAGCCATAGTGGGTGGCTGTCTCCCTTTGGCACACGACTCGCGGGCTTTTCCCATCGAATCTCGCAGAAATTGTCACGAACTTGAGAATGGCAAGCGATTTGCTCTGGCTTAGACCCGCAAGCTCGATGAGTGAACGAACGCTACGACGTTCGCTTCGAGCGTAATCGGGGGCGACCGGAAAGGAGGAACGACCCATGAACACTTCTCAAGAGACTCATCTCCGACGACAGCGCCCAGACCTTGCCGAGTACGGCATCGCGATGGCCGTCATCGCCGCCGGTGCGGGTGCCATCGCGCTCGTCATTGGCGGGAACGTGAGCACGCGCGGAGCAAGGCGTCCACGAATCATCGCGGCAGCGGTCTAACTCCAACCCGTCGGGCTGGACGAGAGGGTCATTGCCCTCTCGTCTGCCCCAGGCGGACCAAAGTGAATCATCCGAAGGGAAGGAGAAACATGAGCAAACGTGCGGAAAACCTTCTCAAGAGACTCAGTCTCCGATGACAGCGCCCAGGACCTCGCCGAGTACGGCATCGCGATGGCCGTCATCGCCGCCGGCGCGGGTGCCATCGCGCCAGTCATTGGCGAAACGTGAGCAAGCTGTGGGACACCGCGTCCGGGATCATCGCGGCGGCGGTCTAACTCAACCTGTTGGGCTGGACGAGAGGGTAGTGCCCTCTCGTCTCCCAAGGTGGACCGAACTGGATCACCTGAAAGCAGGAGAGCGACACGTCAGCGTGGAAGGAGGAGCCCTCGTGCTAAACGCACATCGAAGACCGCTGGTCGGCCGTCTGGGCGACGTTCCGAGCAGTTGGGTGACCCTCTTCTCCCTGGAAACCTCCTTCTCATGCCTCTTCTGATCTCCACAGTCGTCGTCGTGTTCGTCGCCCTCTGTGCTGCGACCGACCTCCGAACGCGGCGCATTCCCACGCCCTGACGGGCGTCGGCGCGGTTGTCGGCGCGCTTTTGAATGCCGTCTACTTCGGTGGACCTGGCCTCCTGACCAGCCTCGCCGGGCTGGTGCTGGTCGTCGTGCTATTGCTGGCCCCTTTGCCCTCGGCGGCATCGGCGGGGGCGACGTCAAGATGATGGGAGCGGTCGGCGCGATGCTCGGTCCGCGGCTCGCCCTCGTTGCCTTGGTGATAGGCGCGTTGGCGGGTGGTGTGATAATGCTGGCGCATTTGGCAATGCGTGGGCGCTTGCGAGAAATTCTCGGTTCGATGGGTGGAATGGTGGCAGCGGCCATCGCGACGCGGTCGATGTCCCGCTACGCGTAATTCGGCGTCCGATCCAGGTGCCATCACGCTTCCTACAGTGTACCGCTCGCACTGGGCGTTCTGTCGGTTCTCGCATTCGGCGACATCCTGAGGTTGCCCTGATGTTCCAGGTCCCATGGGCATCGATCGCGGTCGCGACAACCGCGTCGCCCGCGATCTCGGTCCGTCGGCTGGGTCAACGCGGTCAAATGCTCGTCGAGATGGCTTTTGCGGTAATCCTCTTGATGCTCCTGTCCCTCGGCATCGTCGAGTTCGGCCGCATGTTGATGATCGTCAACATGGTGACGCACGCCGCGCGCGACGGCGCCAGGGCGGCGGCCAGTCGCCGGCGACGAATAGAAACAGCACGGGCATCATCCAGAACTGGTCTGGAATCGACACACTCGTGACGAATCAGATCGCGAACGTCACCACCGTTCCGTTCACGGTCGCCCACGCGCAGCCCATCGATGGCGGGATTCCTCTCGTAGAGGTCACGGTTACGTCCGGTCAGCCTGTCCTGTATATGTTCGCGCCGCTGTGGGCGGGGGCACCTGAGTTTGGCAATCACGCGTACGGTGCGATTCCGGGACGAAGGGCGGTAACCGCCAAGGAGGAGAAGGATCATGCGGAGGCCTGAACGATACTAGTGCTCGCCATCTTCGTCCGAGCTTTCTGCGGCCGCGGTCGTGTATCGGAATTTGCGCGCGCAACGGGATGAGCTCGAAGCGCGCGCCATGCCGGCACGCATAACGCCACCATCGACATCGTGGTCGCCAGCGACAACATCCCGATCGGGACGAAAATCGGCGCCAATCAGGTACGGACGGCACCCCTGGCCGGCCGGCGTGGAGCCGGGAAGGGGCGATCAAGGACCCGCAGGCGGTGGTCGGATCGATCGCGCGCACCACGATCGCGAAAAACCAGCCGGTGGTGAACGCGGTTCTCATGACGCCCGGTGCCGGCTTGCTGGCGTCGATCATCACGGACGGAATGTGGGCGATGTCGGTCAAGGTGGATACCGTGACCGGCGTGAGCGGGTTCATCACCCCGAACAGCCGCGTCGACGTCTTGATCGCCGGCAAGCCCGACAACGGCGCGGTGACGGTGCGGAAGCCGAGGAGCGGAGCAAGCTGGTACTGCAGAACGTCCGGATTCTCGCGACCGGTACGACGATAGAGCAGGTCGACGAAAAGCCGGTCGAAGTGCCGACGGTGACGCTCTGCTGTCGCCGGAAGATGCCGAAAGATGACCCTCGCCGCCCGGTACGAGCCGGTGCGCCTCGCGCTCCGGAACTGCGGGGACGAGAAGTTGGTCGAGACGCCCGGAGCGCTCACGAGCGCCCTCTTCGACGTCCGACGGTCGGCCCCGAGGCCGCGCCTCCGATGCAACGCGCGCCCCGCCAGGCCGCCCCGCGCTATACGGTGGACGTCCTCTTGGGCGAGAAGATGACGCAGCAAGCATTGTTTTGATTTTTTGACTCGCACTTGACGTAGTGGGATGAGGGGCTTCAACAGCGTCGCGCTCCTGGCGCGAACGGAGGCCGAGATGCGGGGTTGGCGTGCGAGGTGGCCACAGGTTTCCGATGGTAGCCGCGACGGCAGCACTCTGCTCATGCTCGATGTCCCTCGGACATCACGAAAATCGAACGCGAACGAGGAGCTCAGGGCATCGCTTGAGAAGACGGATGCAGCGCTCGCGGAAGTCGGTGACTGAGCGGATTGGCGAAGCAGAACATCTCCCCGCGACCAAGAGGCGGCCGAGCGAGAGAGCAAAGCGTGTGAGACCCATCTGCTCGAGCTCGGCGAGCCCATCTGGTGCAGAGCGGCAAGAGCCGTGTCCTTCACCTTCCGCGGCCGGTCAAGCGGATTTCCATCGGTGATCCCGACTCGCCGGCATCGTGATCCTCGGTCCGCAGACGATCATGATCAACGGCAAGGAACCGAAGGTCGGCGCCCGGCCGGCCCTCGCATTCCGGTCCACGGGTGTGGTCTTGAGACGCTCACACCCGAACCGGTCGTCGGCGAGACGACGCTCGTCATCTGGGACGACATGGAGGGCGGGTACGACACGCATAGCCTTTTCGTCGCCGACTTCATCGACCAGCAGGTGATGCTCGAGGTGACGTCGCCGAGCTCCGGCGCACGGCGCTCGAGAACCACGGCATCGACGTGCGGGTGATCCAAGACAACCTCATCTCGGCATATTTCATGGGCGGTGGCGGCGGGCCGTCGGCGGCGCGCGCAACACCGTTCCCCCGCAAACCCAGCAACCGCTCTTGCCGCTCAGTCTCACGGGCGCTGCTCCGACGTACGCGTTCATTCTGCCGGACGAAAACATCACCGGGTTCATCCAAGCGCCCAGACGGAGGGACTCGCAACGATCCCGGCCCAGCCCAAGATCATGGCGATGAGTGGGCAGAACGCGGTGTTTCAGGTCGGCGGCGAGATTCCGATTCGCATCTCGTCGGGCTTTTGCCACCGACATCGTCTTCTAAGCCGTTCGGGACGCTCGTCAACTTCGTTCCGCGCGTGTCCGACGAGGGCGACATCCTCTTGACCGTGAGTCCAGAGGTCAGTCAACCGGACTTCAGCCAAACCGTGGAAGGTATTCCGAGCTTCCGCACGCGTCGCGCTGCGACCAGCGCGCGGCTCCGGAACGGTCAGACGCTGGTGATCGGCGGTCTCCTGCAGAACGATCGCGAGGAGAGAGGTGCGCGGCGTCCCGTATCTCATGAACCTTCCGGGCCTGGGATATTTCTTCAAAACCACGACGTACAGCGAGCAAGTCACCGAGCTCCCGGTCATCGTGACGCCGCACTTGATCCATCCGGTGTCTCCCACCACGCAAGATCGGCTTCCCACGGATCGCGGTCCGCTGAAGAACAGTGACGTCAACGACCCAAGCAGACCCGGCCGAAGAGACGAGGCCGCGCATACCAGGAGCACTCCTGATAGCGCCAATCACCTTGAGGTACCCGACAATGCGCTCTCTGAGAAAATCGTTCACGAACCAACGTGGCGTCGCCCTCGCATTCACTGCGATGGCGATGACCGCGTTCATCGCGCTCGCCGTCGTGGGCATCGATCTCGGGCGGCTGGCGTTCACCGCTACGGAGGTGCAGACGGTCGCCGACATCGCTGCGACCGCCGGCGCGCACACGCTCATGAACAATACGTACAACGGGGGCACCCGAGCGTGGGTGGGGGACGCCCAGACGACCGTGGCGTCGGCCGGCAACAAGATGGACGGCGACGTCGCGACGATCGCCGCGAGCGACGTGCAGCAGGGCGTCTACGACTTCCAGACGCACAACTTCAACCAGACCAACACGAACGCGAACGCGGTCAAGGCGACCGGACGCAAGACGGTAACGAACTTCCTGGCGGCGGCGATCAACACTTCATTCCGCCAGACGGACGTGACCAAGGAAGCCATTGCCCCATTCGGGGACCAGCAAGCGGATGCGCCCCGCCTGCTGGCTGCGCCGCAAATGATGGGCAATGTTATTGCGCGCACGGGAGCGCCCCCTGTCTTCCACTCGCCGTCCCCGAGTGCCGTTTCGTAAACGGCCAACTGCCGTCGCTCACGATTTCCCGGGCGGCACGGCTGCGTTCACCGGTTTCCAGTCCGGACACGCTGACAACACGATCCGTGACTTCATGCGATCGTGTAACGGCAATTTGCCAAGCGCCCCCGACACTCAAACCGCCGGCGGCTCCCAGATCGACCTTACCAACGGAGTCAACGGTTGTGGGCAGAACCAAGCTTGGACTCGTTTGGCGTGCGCCCGCGACAACAACTGGGGCTGTACCGTCGACTCCAATGGTAACATCAACGGCTACGGTGGCACGGGTTTTCGCGTTGGCGGTCTACAGCAGACACCAGCCTGCTCAACGAATCCGAGTGGCAACTACCCTCTCGTGGGATTCGCAACCATCAACCTTACCTCTGCAGCATGCCAATTGGCCACCGCCACCGTTATCCACCGCAACTCGAGCACTCCTACACCTCCTCCAGTGGGCGCCGGGTGCTACGGGACTGATTGCCGGGTGGTGCTCGTCGAGTAGATCTTTTCCCGGGTCTCGACGAACCGGGAACACGCAGATTGGGTCCTGACGCTGCAGCCCCTAGCCTGGCGCTGCAGCCCCAGATAGTGCGCCCCGCCTGCGGCGGATCATTCAAGAGTGAAACTTGACCCTACTTGAAATCAACGACTTACAGTCAAGTTTCAGGTCAGGAATGAGTGGCTAGCGGCCGCCAGCATGTTCGATCACGCGGATACCCGTTCGGGAAGCAGCGATAGGCGAGCCGGAGAGCTGCGGGTCGACGCGAGCGCGGGCATGCGGGAGGAGAGCACGATCGGCCGCCACGGTCGACGGCGTGCAACTTTGGCACACGACGACGCGTTTGACGGCGCACCCCATACGTCCCGCCATGCAATCGCCCGATTTCGCTTGGCCCTTCTCGAGCAGCCCGTTGGCCTGCCACGTGCAGAACCAACGGTCATGCACGAGCGATGCATAGTGCGGCTCCCGCCTGCGGCGGATCATTCAAGAGTGAAACTTGACCTACTTGAAATCCACGACTTACAGTCAAATTTTCAGGTGAGGATGAGAGTGATGTTGCCGATGACCAAGAGCGAGACGGCGGGAGGATCACGTGGGTGACCGATCAGACTGCGGTCACCCCCGGCCCTTTGATCGATACGGCAGCCGACTTCAATCTCGAGGTGCGCTTCTGCCGACCTGCGGACGCGCTCACGCAAGTGCTGCGCGCGGACCATTGCGCCTTGGTGGTGGTCGAGCTCGATGCGGATCCCGCGAATGCGCTCCGGCTCTTGAAAGACATCCGCGAGCGCGCCCACCGGGTCGCCATCTTTGCGGCCTCCTCGGACACGGGGGTGGCGACGATGCGGGCCGCACTCGAAGCCGGGGCCAGGCGAGGTGCTTTCGCTGCCGCTGCACGCGCACGAGCTCAGCAAGCGTTTCTCGTTCATTCATCTCGGCCAGGCGACTACGTCCCCTGTCCAGGCGCACCCGGGAGATCTTCACGGTCTACGGCGCGCGGGGTGGTCTCGGAGCGACGACGCTCGCCGTCAACCTGGCCGTGCGGATCGGTGCGCTTTCCCGTCTCCAGGTCGCCCTGGTCGATCTCGACCTCCAACGGGGCGACGTCGCCGCGTTTCTGAACCTCACGCCGCTGCAGTCGATGGCGACGATCGCCGAGGCCCGCAGCGAAGTCGACGAGGTCTTCCTCCACGGCACGATGACGCGGCATCCGAGTGGCGTGCACGTATTGCCCGCGCCGGCGCAGATCGAGGAAGGCGACGTGGTGACGCCCGGAAGACGTGGTCCTGCCTTCGACCTGCTCCGTCCCCAGTTTCGTTACACGATCGTCGACACGCCGCGGACGATCACCGGAACGACGCTCGCCGCGCTCGAGGTCTCGGATCGCATCTTGGTCTTGGCCGACCTGTCGGTGCCGGGCATACGAGCGGCGCAGCGGGCGGTCGAGTTGCTCACGCGCTTGGGGGTGTCGTCCCAGAATGTCGCGTTGCTGATCGCCGAAGCTCCAGGGCGCGTCAGCTTCGAAGCGACGCGGTGCAAGCGATCGGCAAAGAGCCACTGCTGATCATTCCCCGCGATGACACTGCCGCGCGTGACGCCATGGATGCCGGTGCCCCATTGAACGGCGTGAAGCCATCCGCCTCGCGGCGTCCATCGCCGAGCTGGCTGAGAAGCTGGTCGGGGCCGGCCAACCGGTGAAACGCAAGCGCACGCAGCTGTTGCGTCGCATCTTCAATCGGGAGGCGGCACGATGACGTTTCGAGAACGTATCGGTTTGAACCGCCGACCCGAAGTGGTGGCCACGCCTTCCACGGCGCCTCGCGCAGCACGCGAAAGCCGCCGCACGCCGGCGGAGATCGCCTATCAGGATCTGGAAGCTCCGTATTCACCGCGATCTGCTGGAGCGAATGGATCTCACCAACCTCGCGCGCCTCGACATCGAGCGTATGAACGTCGAGCTGCGAAACGCGATCGCGCATCTCGTCGACGAGCAGGACGTGCCGCTCAGCCAGCGCGACCGTCAGCAGCTCACCGACGAAATCATCAACGAGGTCCACGGACTCGGTCCGATCGAGCCGCTGATGCGCGATCCCGAAATCTCCGACATCCTCGTCAACACCTCGCGTCAGGTCTACGTCGAGCGTCTCGGCAAGCTGGAGCCTACGTCGGTCATCTTCCGCGACGACGCCCATTTGCTTGCAGATCATCGACCGCATCGTGTCGCAAGGTCGGGACGGCGAGTCGACGAGAGCTCGCCGATGGTCGACGCGCGCTTGCCCGACGGCTCGCGCGTGAACGCGGTCATCCCACCGCTGGCGCTCGATGGGCCCATCCTCTCGATCCGACGTTTCGGCTTGCAGCGCGTGACGATCGACGACCTGCTGCGCTACGGCTCGGTCGACGCAGGACATCGTGAGCATGATGCGTACGATGGTACGCGCGCGTCTCAACATCCTCGTCTCCGGGCGGCACCGGCTCGGGCAAGACGACGCTCCTGAACTGCTCTGTCTGCATTCATTCCCGACCAGGAGCGCATCGTCACCATCGAGGACTCGGCGGAGCTGCAGATGCAGCAGCCGCACGTGGTCCGCCTCGAGACGCCGCCCGCCGAACGTCGAGCGCCGCGGCGAGATCACCGCAACGCGACTTGCTCCGCAACAGTCTGCGCATGCGACCCGACCGCATCGTCATCGGTGAGGTGCGCGGCGCCGAGTCGCTGGACATGCTGCAGGCGATGAACACCGGCCACGACGGGTCGATCTCGACCATCCACGCGAATTCCGGCGCGCGATTCCGCTCAGTCGCCTCGAGATGATGATTCAAATGGCCGGGCTTCAACCTGCCGACGCGGGCCATGCGCCAGCAGATCAGCTTGGCGATCGACGTCATCATCCAGACGGCTCGCATGGGCGACGGTACGCGCAAAGTCACGAGCATCGCGGAGGTGCTCGGGATGGAAGGCGACACCGTCGCGATGCAGGAGCTCTTCACGTACGAATCGGGATGGTGTCGACGGCCAAGGAAGCGTGGTCGGCCGCTTCGTGTCGACCGGCATTCGCCCCCACTTCGCCGATCGACTGAAAGACTCGGGCGCATGCGATCGACCCGACGGTCTTCGATTACCTCGCGCAATAGCATGTCACGCTGGAGAAAGACGCAATGCTGTTCCTAGGCGCGCTGCTCGTGTTCTCGCGCTGGTCTTGGCGGGCTTCGCTGGCGCGACATGGCTGCAAGAATCCGACAACGCGCGGCAGGCGCTCGTCCGTCGCCCGGCATGATGGCGGCCACGGACCGCAAGACGGGCGCCGGCTCCCTGCTGAAAGATCAGAGTCTCTCGCGGATTCGCTTCCTGAACGCGTTACTCGGCAGCATGCCGATCGTGAATCCCATCGTGCGCACGATCCAGCAGTCGGGGATCAAGCGACGCGTCGGTGAGGTCCTGCTGTGCATCCCGCTCCTCGGGTGTTCCGCGTTTCTCTTGAATGCCTTTCTCGGCGGCGATGCGGTCCTCGGAGTCGTCTCGCGATCGTCGCCGGCTCGATTCCGCTCATCATCGTGAGCCGCATGCGGCGGAAACGTGCGTTGCTGTTTTCCGAGCAGCTGCCGGAAGCGCTCGACCTCATCCGTTCGGCGTTGCAAGCGGGCCACGGCGTACCTGGGGCGCTTGCCGTCGTCGGAGAGACGTTCCCGGACCCGATCTCCGCTATGAGTTTCACTACATGGTCGAAGAGATGCGGCTCGGTCTCACGATGCGCGAGGCGCTCCAGCATCTCGCCGAGCGGGTCCCGGATACGAATCTGCCGATTCTGACGGTGGGAATCCTGGTCGCTCAAGATTCCGGCGGAAATCTCGCGGAGGTGGTGGACAACATCGCCTACACCATCCGGGAGCGATTCAAGCTCATTCGAGAGACCCGCGTGCTGACGGCGCAGGGACGGCTCTCGGGCACGGTATTGACCGCACTGCCGTTCGCGCTTGGGACCTTCATGTACGTCTGGAACCCGAAGTACTTCAATCCGCTCTGTCGAAACCCAGGTCGGTCACTACACGCTGGCGTACGGGTTCGCGAGCATCCTCGATCGGCCATCGTTTCATCCGCCGTTTGGTGGAGCATCAAGGTCTAGGGTCGCTGATGGAGCTGGTTCTCACCACACTGACGTTCTTTCTCGTACTGGCGATCGTGCTGTCGGGATATTACGCGCTCACCGCGGAGTCGGCGGTCGAGCAGCGCGGATGCGCACGCTGGTGCCGGAGGTCCGACCGACCTCGCCACGAGGAAGCCAAGCCACGTCCGAGCCTCATCCGACGCTGGTTGAGCCGTCCTCGGCCAATACGGTTTGGGGGCGACGACGCGTCGTTGGCGCAGACGCTGTCGGTCGGGAATCCGCGGTGCCAACGCCACCATGCTGTTTCGCATTCGGATGGTGCTCAGCGTCGGTCCCGCGCTGTTCATCCTGGTCACCCGGATTGGAAGCGGGCAGCCGCTTGGCAAGACGCTTCTTCGCTCGCTCGTCGCGTGGGTCATCGGCCACCTGTTCGCCAACGCGCTGCTGAAGCGCCGCGCCCGCATCCGAATCCGGAAGATCACGGAGGTGGCGCTCCCGGATAGCCTCGACCATGGTCGTTCGCCCGAGGCCGGCCTCGGCCTGAACGCGACGATCATGCGTGGCTGGCGACGAGCGCCCGCGCTCGACGATCCTCTCGGTGACGAATTCTCGCAAGTCGCCGTCGAGATCCGGAAGGCCGGCCGCGCGACGAGTCGTTGCGCGGACTCGCAGAGCGGAACGGCATCGAAGACTTTGAAGGCGCTGACCGCGCTCATTATCCAGAACGACCGCTTGGGTGCCAGCATGGGCAAGACGTTGCGCGCACATGCCGACGTATTGCGAACGAAACGCCGCCAACGTCGGAGGAAGAGGCACGAAAGCTACCGATCAAGATTCTCTTCTTCCCGCTCGCACTGTTCATTCTGCCGGCCTGTTCATCGTCGCGGTGGGGCCGGCGCTTCTCATCTTGAACGATTTCTTCGCGATGATGGCTCAAAAGTGAAGGTCGGCCTCCGTCGCGAGCCCCGCGCGGCATGAGCGAGCGCGCCCCGTACGCGCGCGCCGCGGCCGGTGTCGTCATCGTCGAGCGCTTACGCGTGGCGCAGACGCACTGGAGCCGTTTCAGAGGCTCCTCGGCACGAAGAATCTGCCGGCCGGTGACGGGCTCTGGTTGGCGCCGTGCATCAGCGTTCACATGATCGGCATGTGGCATCCGATCGACATCGCTTTCGATGCCGAGCGTCGCGTGCTCCGCACGATCAGCGGGCTACAGCCTGGGCGAATCTCTCCGCGCGTGGCTGGTGCGCGGAGTGTGTTGGAGCTGCCGGACGGAACGCTTGCCCGCGCCGCGCTCGTCGAGGGCATGCAGCTCGACATCGATGGGGGACGATCCGCCGGGGCTCCGCAGCGAAAGCCGGGTCGCCACCTTCAATGCCTGGGGAGGCAACGTCCTTGTGGCGGACTCTATCTCGGGTTCGTGACGGCGCACATCGCGTATGCCCGCCGCACGGTCAGCGGGCGACCGCGATGCCGCTGGTCGTGCAAGAGTCGATGCTCATGACGCTCGTTTCTGACGCGCCGTCGGAGCGTGGCGACGTCTGAATCGTCCGTACGATTGGGCGGTCGGAATCGTCGGGGTCCTCCTGCCGCTCCCCTCATGCGACCGACGGACGCGGTAAGCTCCATCGCGTGGATCGGCCAAGCGTTGCAGATCGTCGGCCTGACGCTTGCCGCCGTGGCGCTCGGGCTTCCTCGGCCGGAGCCTCGGTATCGTTGCCGCCAACCGCGGGATCAAGATGGCAGGGATGTACCGGCTGCTGCGCCATCCCATGTATGCCGCGTACATGCTGAGCGTACGTCGGCTACGTGCTGACTGATGCCCGACGCTGCGCAATGCCGTGCTCATGGCCGCCACCCTCGTCGCGTTGAACGCCCGGGCGATCGTCGAGGAGCGGTTCTTGGCACGCGATTCGCTGTATCGCGACTATCTCGAACGCACGCCGTGGCGGTTCGTCCCGTACGTGCATTGATCGCGGCGCGGTGAAGCGGCCGCGCCGGTGAGCTTCTCCGGCGCGGCGCGTCTCGTCGTTACAGCACCGTGCCGAAGATCGTCACGCTGGCGTTGCCGTTGCTGCCGGGACACTCGTTGGTCGTCGCCCCCGCCGGAGCCGTCGCTCTCGACGTCCACGGTGAGCGATACGACTTGGTGGTTGCGGCGTTGGCGTCGGCGCCGGCGACATGCCGGGGCGACGGCGACGCGCCGGGCGCTCACGGCGCGCGGCTGCCGGGTGAGGCAGGCGGTGAACTGCGTCGCGCCGGCAACCGGTCTGCTCCGGCGTATCGACGTCCGTGTCAGGGAATGGTGAACTCGGGTCGAGGTGCATCGGTCGCGCCATCGGACGCCGTCAGTGTCACCTTTGGGTGCCCCGACCAAGGGGTTGCCCAAGTCGTCGGCGACGATGATCGTGAAACATTGCTGCGGGTTTTCTTCGGTCAGCTCGAACGTGGTCGGGTCGATGGTCACGGGTCGCATGGCCGGAGAACACGGATCACGCTGCTGGTGCCGATGAGGATCTGGTCGTCCCACACGCCGTTCGGCGCGGCATCAGGACGCGCCGTTGTTGTTGTTGTCGATGAAGAACTCGTCGGGCTGGCGGATTCCGTCCTCATTCGCGTCGAGGAACACTTCGTTCGGTTGATCGATGAAGGGCTCGCCGACGTCGAACTGCCCGCTGCCGTTCACGTCAGGTGAAGCCCTCTTGGCCGGTGGTGACGACCAGAACCGTGACCCGCCCGTCGGCCGGGATCGGGGATTGCGTGACCAGATTGGCCAAGGCCGCGAAACCGTCGCCGTAATGCCCCGCGCTTGATGCCGCCGCCCTCGGTGAAGAAGCTCACCGCGCTCCCGAGGGGAATCGGATTGCTGAACTGATCAGGAAAGCCCGGCGCGAATCTCGTCCCCCAGCCCGAACGCGACGCGCCCGGCGATCGTTGAGGCAGCCAGCGCCGCGATGCTGAGGTGCTGCGGGCGGGTTCAAGCCGGATCCGATCGTCAGGGGATGGCGCGCGCGACGAGGTTCGTCCCGCGGACGTGCGCCTCGACTTGACGGGCCCGGTCTCGGCCCGTCACGACGGTGGCGAGGGACGAAACCGTCGGCTGCTGGTCGCGGACGTCGGGGTGATGGTCCCGCCCCCATTCGGTCCGAACAGGCGGAAATCGACGACCGTGTCGTCCAGCGCAGCGACGCCGCCAGCATCGAGAACGGCCGAATACGACGTCGTGACGGCTTGGTTGAAGCCGGAGCCGCGCAGCCCGAGCTGCGTACGGGTCGCGGTGTGCCGGCGTTGTCCGTGCCATTGCCGATCAGCGCCGTGGCACGCGGAGTGTGAAGAACTCGATAGCGGCGGCGATGCCCCGCGGGCGGCCGATCACCACGACGGCGCTCAGGGCCACCAGATTGGTGTCCTTGACACGGGCCACGACCGTGACGTTCCCTGGTTCGTTGCCGCGTGCGAAGAATCGTAGTGGCAAACCCGTCCCCGGTCCGCGTTTCCAGCGTCGTCGGGCGGCATCCGACGGGCCTTCGAGGCTGAAGATCACTCGGATGCCGTCACGAGCGGGCTGGCCTCCGCGTTCAGCACGCGGAACGATAGCAACGCGAGTTAGGTTTGCGGACCCGACGGGTCCGGATGGAGGGCTCGAACGGCACCGCGCCGCCGCCGCCGTTGGTGTCGGCGTCGGGAACGACCGAACTCGGATGATTGCGGCGTCCCCTGCGGCGCCGGCGTGGCGTTCGGGTCGGGCGTCGGGCTGAGCTCGGCCAGATGGGGTTCACTGCCCCCGCCGCCGCACCCGGCACCTACGAGCAGAGACACCGCCAATGCGGCTGCGATCGACGTCCGTCGCATCATCCACCGTTCCAGCATCGCCATCCCCCTTCGATTCGTTCAGCTGCGTCGGTCGGTAACGGCCGGGTTGCGTGCAACACGACGAAGGCCTGCTCTGCGCTGAGTTGCGTCCTGTCCGCCGTCGGCGGAGCACCGAGGTATCCGGCGAGCTCACCGCGATCGCTTGCCCTGAGCGCGATGATCAGGTCGGGGTCACGCTGCTCGTCGAGACCGCCGCGGACCGCTGCCGCCACGCCCGACCGAGATGTGCCTTGCACGATCGACGGCCCGGGGCGGCGGCGCTCGCCGGCGAGCAAGTCGGGATGCTCGAAGAACTGATCGACGAGAAAAGAGATTGACGGCATGGTTGCCAGCCGCCGCGGAGAGCGCGTACAGCCTCGTCCATCTCTGTCTGCTTGACGGTTGAGATTCACGTCCGGCACCAGCCGCACAGTCGTTTCGTCGAGTACGTCCAGCACGCCGGAGCCGAGTTCCGTGTTTCCCGAAACATCCGCGAATCGCGCCACCTCGACGCGTGTACGCCGATCGGCGCTGAAGATGCGCCGGACTTCGCTCATGACTTTCGCGAACCCGGTGGAGGTTGGCGCGCTCGTTGCGTCGAGCCCGCGGCGTTCCGGACGAAGTAGACGTTCAGCGGCAAGACGCTGACCACGGAAGTCGCGGCGGTTGTTGATGATGGCCTGGAGGTGCACCGTCGCGTCGTTCCGATTGCGCGCGGCGGCGTCGAAGCTGGCGATTCGCAATTCTGTAGGTGCCGATCTCGAGGGGTATCGCCGGCGAGCTCGGCACGATGACGGTTGCGACCGAGCCGCCGACCTCCTGAGGAGACACGGTTCCGGTCAGCGGATTCGCATCGGTCGGGTCGGCGGTGACGATGTCGCGACCCCCGGAGTTCGCGTGCAGGTCGATGTCTATGTCGGCGGCATTCCACCATCCGCGACGATGACGAGCGATGATCCATCCCGAACTTGGACCTCGAACGTCTGGCTTTGCTGGCTCGCCGTGAGACGAACGTTTCCGAGGTCGATCGTCGTGAGAAAAGGCTCGGCGGGTGGGGCGCGTCGCTGACGTGGGTCTCGCTACTATCGCCGCACCCGTGTGTCACGATCGTGAACGCGAGAGCCACAGGCCACATCCACCCATGTTCGCATCGTGCTCCTCCTCCCCACGTACGTTGCCGGGCCTCGCGCCGACACGGAACTGCGCTCGGATAGCGCAAAAGCTGCTTCTGCAAATCAACGCTGAAGGCTATCGGGCCGAACGGTTGCGGGAAACCCCCATTCGATCTAAGTCGTGCGTCGATGCGAAGTTTACGGGGCTTCGTTGGCGACTCGCGATCGTGGCGGCGGTGGTGACGTTCGGGAGCAATGCCGTCCCGGCGCCCGAGCCTGAATCGACGCCAGAAGCCGCCGTGGCGCCACCGGATCGGGCGACCCTTCCGCGGTGTGACGACCTCCGACTGACGGCCGCTTCAGATGTCGGCGGCATTTCGGAAGCATGCCGCCGCGTCCGGGGATCTACCGGAGGGGCAGGAAGCGTTCGACGCCATCGGCGACGAGCCCGGTTGCCGATGGCCCTGGTCGGCGCAGGAGAGCCGGCGCGGAATGCAACGGATGCTGGAGAAGGCCGGCGACTTTCGAGGAACTCCGAAGTAAGCCATTGGCAGGCTCGACCGACCGCAGTAACATCCGGCCCATTTGGCGGCTCCGCCCGGTCGGTTCTGCGTGGGGAACAGGAGGGGGCGATGAGGAAGACCGAAGAAGCACTAATGGCGCAATGTCGCTCGCGTCGTGGATGGCGGCGGCGCGCGTGCTCGGGGTGGCGGTGGGTCGACCGAGACGTGTCGTCCTGGCTGATGACGTGGTGGTTCATGACGTCGAGCATCGCGGCGTCGTCGCCGAAGAGTACGTAGGTCGCGACCTCGTCACGGGCGACGCAATCGATGAACGGTCGAGCCGCCACGAAGACGATGTCGCGTGCGACGCGTATCCGAGCCGCGAGCCTGAAGTGGACGCATTGAGAAGCTCGGGCGCGGATTGCACAACCTCGTGTTCGGCTTTCCGGCAGAAGTCGTCCGCACTCCCGTAAACGATGCTGAAGGCGGATACGATCTTCGGCTTCGGTGCCGGTGCATTCGAGGGCGTGATCGTCGGAGTCGGCAAGGGCTTCTGGCGGGTCGGAGCCGGTTTCCTCGACATCGTCACGTTCCCGTGCCGACCGCTCCTTGGTACGACTGTGACCATCTTCCGAAGTATCCGTTTTGAAACCCCGCGTCGCCCGCGATAGGTAGCGCATGTACGCGCAGTTTTTTGACTCGATGAAGAGCCGTTCCGGCTGACCCCCGATCCGCGGTATCTCTTCCTCTCGCCAAAGCACGCGGAGGCTCTGGCGCATCTCAGGCTCGGACTGACCGAGGCGAGCGGCTTCATTTGCATCACGGGCGACGTCGGGACCGGAAAGACGACGTTGTTGCGGGTCTTCCTCTCGGAGCTCGGCCCGGATGTTTCGGCCGCCTACACCTTCGTCCCGCCGCTCACCGCCCTCGAGCTGCTACGTCGCATCTGCCGTGAGTTCGGACTGCCGGTGTCGGATCAGACGCAGGGCGAGCTCGTCGACGAGCTCCACGAGTATCTCATCACGCAACGGGCGGCGGGCCGGACCTGCGTGCTGATTCTCGACGAGGCGCAGGCGCTCTCCATCGATTTGCTGGAGCAGATACGCCTCCTCCTCAACCTCGAAACTGCCACCGAGAAACTGTTGCGGATCGTCCTCGTCGGACAGCCGCAATTGCGCGGCCTGCTGCTCGACCCGGACCTGGCCCAATTGAACCAACGCATCACGCTGCGCTGGCATCTCGGTCCGCTGTCGAAGCGCGAGACCGCCACGTACGTGCGGCATCGACTCGCAGTCGCCAGTAGCGGTCGCGCAACGCGACTCTTCACGCCGGCATCCCTGCGTCTGTTGCACAGCGTCTCGAGCGGGATCCCGCGACTGATCAACATGATCGCCCACCGCGCGCTCCTGACGGCGTATGTCACACGCGAGCCCCGTGGTGACGCGGCGGTTGCTCGCACGCGCATATCGCGAGATCCAAGCCGTGCCGCTTCCCGGTACGCTCTCCGCCGCTAGGAAAGCGGGCATCGCAGCGGCCGGATTGGCGATCGGCGTCACGCTCGTCGCGCCTCGCGGGTCCCCAGGTCGACTGGTTCGCTGAGCCTTACCGTACCCGCCGCAATGCCAGTCGTTGCGACGACCCTGGTCGTCGACGCCGTGCCTACGCCGCCCGTCGAACGCATCGCGGACCCACAGCTCCCACGACCTTTGAGGCCCCAGCGCCTCTGACGCTCAGGGAGTTCAGCGATCGGCTGATGGATGCGGACGCCGACCGCAGCGCGCGTACCGCCACGGACTCGGTTCTCGGCGCGTGGGGTCTGGCGCCGCTCACTGCCGACGAAGCGCGTCTGCCGGACCAGATCGAGACGGTCGCTTGGCGGCGTGGCTCTCAGGAGCTCCCGCTGGTCACGAACCGCAGCATGCTCCGCCTCCTCGATCTCCCAGCCGTGGTGGCGCTCCGCGTGCCGGGCTTTCTTGCGCCGCGATATGTCGGCCTGGTCGCAATGGATGTATCGCGGACGGTGGTATCGATCGATGGTGTGCCGGTGACCGTCGAGACCGAAGTCATGGATCGGTACTGGTCTGGAAGCGCGCATGTGCTGTGGCGCGACTTCGATGGACTCGGCCCGATGCTGGCGCTTGGGGCTCGGGGCATCGCTGTCGTACGTCTGCAGGAGTTGTTGCGGCGCGCGGGGGCGATGGACTTGAAACCGAGCGGCGTGTTCGACGAGGCCACGCATGCCGCCGTGCTCGATTTCCAACGAGCGCACCAACTCGAGACGGACGGGCGGGTCGGCCCGTTCACGCGCATTGCCCCCGTACGCCGCCGCCGGGGGTATGAACGTCCGACGTTGAGTTTCCGAGCCGAGGAACGATCATGACGACGATCCTGAAAGCGGTACACGAGGATCGAGCGCCGGAAGGCGCTCGGCGGATCGTTCTGAGGTCCAGCCGCTGCCTCGTGAGCGGCGGCCGAGGTTCACGGCATTGTTGTTCATCGTGCCGTTGTTGGTGATTGCCGGAGGCCTGACCGTGCTGCTGTCACCCGGCACCCGGCCGAGCGAAATGGAGGTGCGGGCTCCCGTCGCCGTCAGCGCTCCACGACCCGCCAGCGTACCGCCTGCCCGGGTGCCGCCGCCGCGCGTCGCGTCGATCGGCGACGAGGATGCGCCGTGGGAAGGGTACAGCAGCAGACCGCGCCGGCGGAAGCGGCTCGCCCCCGGCATCACCGCCACGAGCCATGCCGAAGTCGTCCCTGCCGCGATCCGAGCTGTCAGCGGAGCAGGCACCACTCGCGAAGGCGGCCACAAAACCCGAAGCGCACGCGCCAGCACCGACCTCGGGCGGCGTGCCCCGGATCCACGTGCGCTCGATCGCATACTCACACGACGTCGCCAAGCGAACCGTCACGCTTCAGATCGACGACGGCGCCCTTACCAAGTTGCACCAGGGCGAATCGGTGGGTGGCGTCGAAGTGCAGCTGATCCTCGAGGAAGCCATCTTCGTGAGGTATGGCGGCAACATCGTGAGCATAGCGCTGTCCCGCTGAAGGCAGAGGCCAGCGCAGCCGATGCGCGCTCGGTCGCCAACTCCTGGCCTGGCGCTTCGGCGGTGCGGCGCCCGGGAGCGCGATCAGGAGGTGGCGACTGGAGATCGCCTTGAGATCGACGTGCATCCGACGGACCCGAACCGCCACGCACGATCGCCCCGCGCGAAGTCGTCATGGTAGCGCCCCGCGACGATCGTCTGGAGCGGGAAGTCGTCGAGCTGTGCATCCCCGCACGAAATTCCTTGACGCCTGCCGCCGAAGTGCGCGAGGACGGCAGACAGCGATGAAGTACCGAGTGATCATCGCCGCGTTCGGGTTGTCGGCGGTCGGCGTCTCGGCGCCGCTCCCGGGTGAAGTCTCGGCGCAGATCGTCGAGGTGCCGACGTTTCAGGTCGGACCGGCGACGCCCGGCGAGGAGACGCGGAGCATCGACGTCGCGGTCGGCACGGACGGATCGCTCGTCGCCGTCTGGCTCGCGATCGACGCGATGGGCCGGCGGCGGATCGAGACCCGACCGCTCTCCCGGACGGAACCGCCCTTGGACCGGCCGTCGGCGTGGATACGGCGCACGAGCAGCTCTGGGGCATCGCTCCCGAAATGGGCGGTGGGTACCTGCTCGCCCTCTCGGCCAACGTCCTCGACGGTGTGGATCTCGACCACCTCGGTCACGCCCTCGGCACGTCGTTCCGGGTGAGCGCGCCGCGCTTCAACGCCCCGACGCCGGTCGCACTCGCCGTGCTTCCCGCGGGATCGGTGTTCGTGTGGTGGGAGTCCGACGACGACATTCCCGCCTACGCTCACTTGTGGGCTCGGCTCTACGACGGCGCCGGCGTACCGCGCGGCGAACGTTTCGCCATCGACGGTCCAACGGGCGGCGGCTCGATCGACGTCGCGGCGACGAGCGACGGAGGCTTCGCCGCCGCGTGGATGCGAGGGGACGGCACAGCCCAGAGCCGCATGCAGCTCTTCGCCGCGGACGGCACCCGCGCACGGCGGCACTTCCGGTCGCAATGCCGTTCATGGTCCGGCGGGTCGCGGCGAGCCCGCGCGGCGACCTGATGCTCCTCGGCCTCGCCGCGAACGGCACGGACGCGATCGACATCGTGGTTCGCCGCTTCGACGATCGCGGTGTCGAGATTGGGACCACCCTCGTCGACACGGTGAGCGGAGCGGCGCCGGCAGCCTCCGCCCTCGCCTTCGACCCGAACGGCGACCTGCACACGACCTGGACGCTCGAGGGCCCGCTGGGAGCACTGCCACCGCGCGTCGGGAGCTCGACGCCGAAGGCGTCCCGTTTGGCCGCGCGTACGACGTCGGCCACGAGCCGGCCCGGCAGATCGCGACCGCGAGCCTCGGCGACGGTCGCTTCGTCGACGCGTGGTCGGCGGACGATGGTCGGGTGTGGGCGAACGTCGTCTCACTCTGTACCCGCGCGGTCGCCGTTTGCGGGGACGGCGCCGTCGATCCCCGTTGTCTCGAAGCCTGCGACGACGGGGCCGCCAACAGCGACACGGCGCCGGACGCCTGCCGTACCGATTGCACGCTCGCGCGCTGCGGCGACGGCGTCGTCGATCCCGGACGCGGCGAGGAGTGCGAGGACGGCAACGCGAACGTCTGCGATGGCTGCGACCGCGCATGCCACCTCGAACGAGGTCTCGTCTGCGGCGACGGCCTCAGCGTCCCGGGCTGCGGCGAGCCGTGCGACGACGGCAACGACGTAGTCGGCGACGGGTGCTCGCCGGGGTGCGTGCTGGAGCGCATACCGGGCGGCGGCTCTGGTTCGACCGACTGCTACACCGAGTGGGTCGCGGAGAACGCCGCGAACCAGCCGCTGCTGGATGCGCACGGACACTTCAACGCCAAGCAGGTCTGCGTCGACGGCGATCCGCGCTGCGACTTCGACGGCGGCACGGTCGGCAGCTGCACGATTCCACGTCCGGGTGTGCGCGAACAACGAGGATCTGCCCGAGTGCGCGCGCGGCACGCGCCTCGCGACCTGGGAGATCGTTCGGCCGTCGGCACAGCAGCAGCGCTGTCGTCACCGAGCGCCAGCGCCGTCCGCGTGGCGTTCGCCGACGTGCCCGGCGCAATCGTCGGGCCGGCCGTGTCGGATGTCTGCAGCGAAACCGTCGCCGTCACAGTTCCCATGCGCGGCAGCGCGGGAGCGTATCAGGCCGGGAAGCTCGGCCTCGCCACCCGCGCCCGCCTCTACGCCGGCAAGCCGGACGTGGACAAGCTCAAGCTCACCTGCCTGCCGACACCGCCGTAAGCCAGCGTGCCGAAGCGTCGACTGATCGTTCTCAGGGGCAGCGTCACCTGCGACGGGACGCACAGCTCGCGGGCGCCGAACGCCGGGTAGGTGTCGGGACCGAACTGATCGTGCGTGTAGATCACGGAGGGCGCCTGCGCGAGCGGCGTGCCGTGCGTGATCCGGACCTGGTAGCACATGAGGTACTGTGTCAGGTCGGCGATGCCCTCGCCGTTCTTGTCCGCCGGCATGCAGAGATGCGATGGCTTTTTGATGCTCGACGGTGATCGCGCCGAACTGGTCGACGATGGCGATGGCAGAAGGCGCGGAACTTCTCGAAGGCCGTCCGGTAGCACTTGAAGTGATCGACCGCGAACGCCGCCGGTAGATCGATCGGCCCGCTGAGGCTCTTGGCCGTCGGCACCAGCAGGCGATCGGGCTTCACGACGTCGAGGACGTGCGTGGCAAACTCGTTCGTCACCGTCACGTTCTGGACGCGGTGGAAGCGAGGGCTCGTCTGCTTCAGGGTGTAGAATCCGAGGTGGTCCGGATCGAGCGGAGCATCGGGGTCGTCGCCGTTGACGTCGGCGGGCGCACAGAGTCGCTTCAGCTTCTTCAGCGTCACGACGCCGGGACCGAATGCGTCGTCGAGCGTAACCCCCGCGATGCCCGCCGTCTTTCGGTGGGTTTCGTAGCACTGGAAATGGTTCAGCGGCGGGAGGACCGGGGTGGCCGTCGCCGTCACGGTCGGGGTGGCCGTCGGCGTCACGGTCGGCGTGTCGGTCGGCGTGACCGTCGCTGTGGCTGTGGTGGTCGCGGTGGTCGGCGTGGCGGTGCGCGTCGGCGTCGGGTCGCGGTGGCCGTCGGCGTGGCGGTGCGCGTCGGGGTCGTGGTCGCAGTGGCGTCGTCGGTACGCGTCGGCGTTGCGCGTCGGTGTCGCGGTCGACGGTGGCGGTGCGAGTCGGCGTTGCGGTCGCGTGTCGCGGGTGACGGTGCGCGCGTGCGGAGTCGGCGTCGCGGTCGGTGTCGCGGTGACGGTGGCGGTGCGAGTCGCGATTGTCGTGGGCGTGGCCGTGACCGTGGGCGTCGGGGTCGCCGTCCGCGTGGGCGTCGCGCTGAGTGTCGGCGTCGGTGTGCCGGCTCGGCGTCGGCGTCGGGATCGTGAGCTGCACGTCCAGGCGCTCGACAGCGGCATTTCGCGGCGGTGCCCGGGATGGCTTGGGCCGACGAGGTGCAGTTGCCGATGACGTTGTTGTCCCAGCTGACGCAGGTACCGAGGTCGACCTTCCCGTCGTGGTCGCTGTCGGTACAGGGCAAGGTCACCTGTCCGAGGTTGCGGAACGTCTCGACGCCCTGCTCGACGTCCCCACAGGTATCGCCCACGGGCTCGAGCGTGAGGTAGGGACCGGTGCCGCTGGTCGGATCGTACGCGCCGAGCCCGAGCAGTGGCGGCGGCAAGTACTCCTGCAGACAATTGCCGGTGAACGCATCGCCGCCGTCGAGCGCGAAGAACATCCCGATGTCGTAGCGCGCCGCGGCACCGGCGACGACGCGCGCCCGCAACTGCAGCGTCGCGGTGTCGGCCGAGGACGTGCAGCCATCGATCACGCTCAGGACCTCGATCTGACTGATGGCGACGTCACTCGCCGTGCAGTTGTTGCTGCGGCCCGTGACGTCGTCGACGCAGGTTTGAGCGCCGACGTCAGTCGCGATCACGCAGACGACGAGGACACCGAGGAACAGCAGTGGTGGCCAAAGCGGGATTCGAAGGAGGTGGGGCATCGGGGGCTCCGATCGGCTGCCGAGCAGAATGAGGTGCAGGAGTGCACACTTCGGTATCCCATGGAAAAGGTGTCAGGCAATCACCTGAATCGGCCAACGGCACGTTTTGGGAGGTTCCCGAACGCCTCTGTATCCGCCGCTGGCCCTGCCCTTGGCGCCGTTCCCGCGTCAGACGGAAACGGTGACGCGCAAGAAGGTAGCAGGTATCGAGGTGGCATCCTTGCTCGGGCTCTGGTTTTGGCTGTCGAACAGCACCTCCAGCTCCCGCTGGAGCTCCGATGCTCGACCGGCCTGCTCTGCCGCCTCGAAGGCATTCATGGTCGGCCCGTAGTACCTTCTGAATTCAGCAACGCAGATCGGAGGGGGACCGGGGAAGTTGAAGGTAAAGGTGTCCCTGACGAACGATATCGTTCTCCTCGGGAACCCCAGCGGCGACAAATCGCTCCGTCACGTTGTTCTCCATCCCCCATGTCATGGGGCTCACGAAGCCTTCCGGCGGTGGCGGCGAGTAGGCCGAGCTGATCTTCAGAATCTGCGCCACCAATGTCGGATCGTTTGGAATCCAGTTCCCCATGACGATCCGACCTCCGGGCCGGGTCACGCGCACCATCTCCTTGGCCACATCGAGCGGCTTGCGGCGCGAACATGGCTCCGAAGATGCTCACGACGAGGTCGAACGTACGATCTTTCAGCTCGTGCAAGATTGGACGCATCGCCCTCCTGAAACTTGCAGTTCGTGAGGCCCTCGCTCCTTTGCACGCTTGTTCCCCGCCTCGACCAGGTTGCTCGCGATATCGACTCCCAACACGTCTGCTCCGAGTCCTCGCCGCTGGTAAGTGCCGTCGTTCCGTCGCCGCATCCGAGATCCAATACCTCGAGCCCCTTCGTGATTCCGAGTCCTTCCACGAGCGCCTCTCCGCTCTCCCTCATGCTCTTGGCAATTCGAGTGAAGTCGCCTTTTTCCCACAACGCCTTGTTTGGATTCATCGCACCACCCCTCGAAGGCTTCTTGTACCACCCGGACCGAACTTCACGGCACCCGAGGTGACTTGGCGGGAGCGCCTAGGAGACGAATTCGGCGAAGCGCTCCTCGAGACCAAGCGCCGGGAGCTGCATCGCCGCGTCGCCGGTACGATCACGGAGAGGTTCGCCGCCTGGCCGCCACGGCGCAGAACAGCGTCTGCTCAACCATGGGGCACATCGGGAGAACCCGCGGCGTTCCGCTAGCGGAAGCGGACATGCCGCCCGCGACGCGAACGCCTGGTCCCCTCGCCCGTCACCCGAGCGACGGCTTGCGGTCATGCCATTCGGTCGACCTGCTCGTAGGCATGACCCGCGCGCAGCACCGTGCTCTCGTCGAACGGACGGCCGACGAGCTGCAGCCCGATCGGCAGACCCGCGCGCGTGAAGCCACAGGGAAGCGAGAGCGCGGGCAGCCCGCTCGCGTTGAAGGGCGCGGTGCAGCGGATCATCGCCATCAGGATCGACTCCTCGACGCCGCCATAGCGGACCGTCTCCTCGCCGATCCGCGGGGCGACGACCGGCGTGGTCGGCGTGACCAGGAGGTCGACCGACTCGAGCGCGACGCGCATCGAGAGCGTGAGCACGTCGCGCGCGCGGAGCGCACCCATCAGCAGCGGCACGTCCGGCGTCACGTTGAGCAGGATCTCGCGCACGTCGGCGCCGATGTCGGTCGGCCGCGTGCGGAGGGCGTCGGCGTGGATGGCCTGCGCCTCGGCGAGCACGAGACCGAAGGTCGCGGCCGACACCGGCCGTCGACGCCGGTGATCTCGACGTCGCGCACCTCGGCCCCGAGCGTGCCGGAGCTGACCGAGCGCGCGCTCGACCGCCGCCGCCACCTCGTCGTCGAGCTGCGCGAAGAAGAACGGTCGCGGGACCCCGATGCGAAGCCCGCGCACCCCGCCGGCGAGTGCGGCGGTGTAGTCCTCGACGGGCGATCCGGACGGTCGTCGGGTCGACGGGTCGTAGCCCGCGACCGCGTTCAGCACGAGGGCCGCGTCCTCGACCGTGCGGCGTGAGCGGTCCGGCGTGATCGAAGAGGTACGAGAGCGGAAACACGCCCGGCTTTGCTGACGCGGCCGTAGGTCGGCTTCAGACCGACGACGCCGCAGAGCGACGCCGGCATCCGGATGCTCCCGCCGGTGTCGGTCCCCATCGTCGCCGTGGCGAGCCCCGCCGCGATCGCCGCGCCCGATCCGCCGCTCGAGCCGCCGGGGATGTGCTCCAGGCTCCACGGGTTGTGGGTGGCGCCGAAGTGCGGGTTGTTGGTCGTGACCCCGTACGCGTACTCGTGCGTGTTGAGCTTGCCGAGGAGGATCGTTCCGGCGTCGCGGAGCCGGCGCGCGACCGTGCAGTCCTCGGCCGGCACGTGGTCGGCGTGGATCTTCGCGCCGGCGGTCGTCCGGATGCCGGCGGTCTCGTAGAGGTCCTTCAGCGCGACGGGGATGCCGTGCAGCGGGCCGCGCGCCCTGCCCGCCTGGAGCTCGTCGGTCGCCCGCCGCGCATCGGCCCGCGCCCGCTCGGCCGTGACCGTGATGTAGCGCGTTCACGCGCGGATCGAGCGCCGCGATGCGGGCGAGATACGCCTCGGTCAGCTCGAGGGGCGACACCTCCCGCGTCCGCAGCGCCTGCATCGCGCGCGCGATCGTGAGGCCAGTGCAAATCGAGATTGCTCATGCCGTCGTCTGTCACACGGCGGCCCGACCGCGGTCAAACCGCTACGCCGCGCTCAGCACAGGAACTCCGTCACGATCTCGAGAAACGCCTCGAGCTGATCGTGATGCACCCAGTGCCCGGCCTTCTCGACGTTCACGACGCGGGCGTTCTCGAAATAGCCGGCACGACCGTCCTCGAGAGGATTGCTCGCCCAGCTCTCCATGCCGCGGACGAGCAACGTGGGACACGTGATGCGCGCCCAGAGCTCGTGCGCATCCTCGGTGTTGAACGAGTGCGGAGAGAAGGCGCGGACGTAGTTGTCGAACTTCCAGCCGTACGTTCCATCCTCGTTCTGGTTGACGCCGTGGACGGTCAGGTGGCGCGCCTGCTCCGGCGCTGAGGCGCGGGTTCTCCGCCTGCATCCGCGCGAGCGCCTCCTCGATCGAGGCATACCGGCGCGGCATCCGTCCGGCGAGGGCACGCATGGACCCCATCCATTCCGTCATGCGCTCGTGGATGCGTGTCTTCGCGCGGGCCGCGATCATCGCCGGCGACGGCCCGAGCCCTTCGATCGCGACGACCTTCGCGACGCTCTCGGGATGGATCCCGGTGTACGACAGGCTGATCGCGCCGCCGAGCGAGTGCCCGATGATGGTGACCGGGGCGAGCTTCTTCTGGTGCACGAGCTGCGCCAAGTCGTAGACGTAGTCGACCATCGCGTAGTTCGAGCCGGTCACCCATTGCGAGTCGCCGTGGCCGCGGAGATCCGGTGCCAGGACGTGCCAGTCGCGCGCAGTCGCTCCGCGACCCAGTCCCAGTTGCGGCAGTGGTCGCGGCCGCCGTGCACGAGCACGCAGCGGCGGCGCGCCGTCGTTCCCCCAGTCGACGTAGTGCAGCCGGAGGCGTTGCGACACGTAGAACTGCGAGGTCGGACCCGCGAGCGCGAGTGTCATGGCCGCCTCACGCTTCGACGCTACGGCTTTCCTGCGGCGAGATCGATCGCGACGAGGAAATCGGCGGCGGGGCTCACGTGCGCGCCGCGAGAAGCTGCTGCACCTGCTCCTCGCTCAGGCCGATGCGGGTCCAGCTCTCGATCGCCGCCGACTCCTCCCACGCGGCGCGCGGGCCGACGGTGAGGCCGCCGTCGACCGCGAGAAACTGGCCGGTGACGAAGCGGCTGAGGTCGCTCGCGAAGAAGGCCACCGCGTTGCCGATGTCCTCGGGCGACCCGGCGATGCGGATCGGCTGGAAGCCGTGCGCCCGCTCGCTGATGTCGCGTGCGCGCCGGTCCGCGTCGGCGATCGACTCGCCGAGCGCGCGGCCGAAGATCGCCGTCGGGATCGAAGCCGGGACAGATCGCGTTCACCCGGATCGCGTCCTTGGCGAGCGCCGCCGCGGCGATCCGCGAGAGGTGGACGACCGCGCCCTTGGCGACCGAGTAGGCGAAGGGGCCGTATCCAGCCTGGAGACCGGCGACGCTCGCGGTGTTCACGATCGATCCGCCGCCGCGCGCGACCATCGCGGGCACCGCGTACTTCATGCCGAGCACGACGCTGTGCACCAGCAGCTTCTGTACGCTCTCGAAGATGCCGAGGTCGAACGGATCGGAGCCGAGGGGCTCGGCGGCGCCGGCGTTGTTGAAGAGCGTGTCGATGCCGCCGAAGCGCTCGACCACGCGCCCGAACGCCGCGGCGACCTCGTCCTCCTTCGTGACGTCGGCGTGGACGTAGAGCCCGCCCGTCGCCGAGCTCCTTCGCGAGGGCCTCGCCCCTTCTCGTCCTGGACGTCGACGATCGCGACCTGCGCGCCGGCGCGGCGCAGGACGCTCACCGTGCCGCGCCCGATCCCGCTGCATCCGCCGGTGACGACGGCGACTCTTCCCTTCAAGTCGATCATGCTCGTACTCCCCAGGTGCGGTCGAGAAGCGGATTCACCACTGCTCGCTCGTACGAAATCGATGACAGATCGTGGTCGAACACATGCTGCGTGCTCCTGCCTACTTCCACAAAGCCCTTGCGCTCGTAGAAACGCCGTCCGATGGGGTTCTCTTCCTCGACCTCGACGGTGAGTCGCGAGATCCCGGCGCGACGCAACCACACAAGGCCTTCCTCGAGCAATTGGGTCCCAATCGTCCGTCCGTGGTGCATTGGCAGAACATAGATGCGCGCCAGTTCCGCGGAGTCCCCGGGTCGCCTGACGAACTGGGCAAACGCGAGACAGGCGTCATCGGCTTCCGCCACGAGAAAGAGACCGTTCGTGGCCGCAATCTGCCGCGCCAGCGCCGGGCCCGAGTACCAGGCGCTGATGGCGTTCTCCTGACCTCGAGCGGAAGGATCCCCGTAGCGTAGGTGAATGCCCACGTTGCGCGTGCCACCCTTTGAATCGCCGGGATGTCGGCTTCGCTGGCTCTACGGATCCCGACGGTCTCGTGCACCTTCGATCCTACGACGCGCGCTGCACAACAGGAGCGTCGCGCTCAGTCTCAACGGTTTCTTTGCCTTGCTGCTCCAGCGCTTCCGCCACCTCGTATGCGCGGCGCCGTACCCCGGCAGGAAGGTCACGCCGGGACCCGGATGGCAGGAAGCGCCGCAGAGATACAGCCCGGCGATCGGCGTCGCGTGCGCGGATCCCGGCACGAGCAGCCGTCCGCCGATCATCTGGTCGGGATGGATCAGCCCGTGCGTGAAGTCGCCGTTGGTCGCGCCCTGCATGGCCGCGAAGTGGTCCGACGAGAAGACCGCGCGCTCGACGATGCAGTCGCGGAGGTCGGGGAGGAACTCGGAGAGCCGGTCGAGGATCCGCTCGGCCATCGCGTCGCGGAGGCGGCCGCGCTCTCTCCTTCGGCGCCTCGCACGGGAAGAAGAAGCCGTAGGTCGTCGCGATGTGGAAGCCGGCGGGCGCCAGGCTCGGGTCCATCACCGTCGGTATCTGCATGCCGACCGGCGGATGCTCCGGCACCTCGCCGCGCCGGCAGGCTTCGTAGCTCGCCTGCTGCAGCTCGGGGTCCGGGACGAGCGTGGTGTTGAAGCGCGTCCGCGGGTCGGCGTTCAGGTGCTCGAACGGCGGCCCGTAGCGCGGCAGGCGCGAGAGCTTGAAGAGCAGGTGCATGTAGGCGCCGCGGTGCTCGACGCGCTCGATCCGCTCGATGGTCGACGCGTCGAGATGCTCGCGGCCCGACGAGCCCGAAGAACGTGGCCGGCTTGTCGAGGTTCGAGAGCACCGGCGCGAGCGGTGATGCCGCCGTGCCGTCGCGCAGCTCGACGCCGACGGCACGCCCGTCCTCGATCACGCACGCGTTTGACCGGCGCCTTGAGCATGCACCTCGCCGCCCTTGTCGGCGATCGACCGGCAGAGCGCCTCCGAGAGCGATGCCCATGCCGCCCTTCACGCGCCGCATCAGCCCGCCGCCCTCGTTCTGGGCGAACGTGTAGACGAGACAGAGCGCGCTCCCCGGCGTGAACGGCCCCTTGTAGGTCGACTGCACGGCCGCGAACGCGACCAGGGCGCGCAGCGTCCGATGCCGCTGCCTGTCGGGAAGGAAGCGGTCGACCAGGTCCATCGCGCTGCCGGTGAACGCGAGCGCGAGCTGCCGGCGCTTCCGCTCGTTCGGGCGCCGCGGCGAGCAGCTCGTCCAACGTCGGCGGATGCTGCGCGGCGTGAAGCGATGCATCACGCTCGCCGGGTACTTGCAGAACGCCATCAGCCGGACGAACCCGACCATGGCGCGCACGCCGAAATGGCGGAGCACGTAGAGCGCCATCTGCGCCGGGTTCGAATAGAAGATCGCCGGCGGCGACGTCCGCGAGTTCAGGTTCGACGCCATGATCGGCAGGTCGATCAGCTCGACGCCGTAGCGCGCGAGCTCGAGCTCCTCCGCCAGACCCTTCGCGAGCGGGAACAGCAGGCTCGCGCCGACGTCGTTCCGGCAGCCGGTCAGGATCTCGCGCGTGCCCGCCATCCCGCCGACGTAGGCGTTCTTCTCGAGACAGAGGACGCGCAGGCCGCGCGCGGCGAGGAGGGCCGTCGCCGCGAGACCGTTGTGACCGGCGCCGACGACGATGACGTCGTAGTCGGCGATCGCGGCACCGGGCCCCCGCGTCAGCCGCGCCGACCGCGTCCAGCGCACCTGGCGCTCCTGCGCGGCCAGATAGAGACCCATCGCGAAGCTGAAGCTCGTGAACAGGCTCATCACGAAGTAGATCCACGTGCCGCGGAGGCCGCGGCGCGGCCCGTCGATCATCGTCCAGAGCGGGAACAGGAAGCACGTTCGTGATGATCATGTCCTGCCCGACCGATCCCGCCGCCGGGTTGGCGAACAGCATCCGGGTGAAATGCGTCCAGCTGTACTCGTCGGGGTAGCCGAAGACGTAGCGCACGTTGAAGTACCAGCCCGCCCCCACCGACACGCCCGCGAGCAGGTAGTAGAGGCCTTCGAGGAACGTGGTGCGGGAGCCTTCCCAGTCGCGCCGGTAGAGGTGCGCGTTGACGGCGAAGAAGACGGCGAGGGTGAGCGCGCCGAGCGCGGCGTGGACGAGGAGCGAAAGCACGAGCCGGCTGGCTACGCCCGCCGGCCCCGCGGCGTCAACCCCGACTCCAATCCGAGAGCGGAGCCTGCTGGGAAGGGCGCTACTTCGAGGTCGGCGTGACCCGCAATACGCCCGCCGAGTTCAAAGCGCGTTCGTTCTTTGCCGACGATCGCGGGCGGTGACCCCGGCGCCGACCTTCGCGCAGCGCGGGCGGCGTCCGGCCTGAGGTCGCGGAGACCACGACCGGCGCCACGCGCCGCAAGCGCGTGGCCAAGGCTCGTCCGAGTCCGCTGCCGGCCCCCGTCACCACCGCCCGCGTGTCACGATCGATGCGCATGGGCCGTCTTTTGGCACACCCGCGGCGAGATTTCGCGTCCGCGATTTGCCGCCGATACGACGACGGGTTACCTAAGACGCATCGTCGCCAACCCTCCGCATCATGCGGAACCGGCCTCCGCGAGCTTCCGGCCGGCCATCCTGATCCCCGCCTACGACTGTGGCACCACACTCGGGGCGGTGATCGCCGGCGCGCGCATTCGTTCGACCTGCCGATCGTGGTCGTCGACGACGGTTCGCATGACGACACCGCGGCGGTGGCGAGCGCCGCAGGCGCGGAGGTCCTGCGTCACGAGCGTAATCGCGGCAAGGGCGCGGCGCTGATGACCGGGATGCGCGCGCTCGTCGCGCGCGGGTTCACGCACGCGCTCACGATGGACGGCGACGGTCAGCATCTCGCGCGCGAAATTCCGACCCTGCTCGCCGCGGCGGTCGCCGAGCCCAACGCCGTCGTCATCGGCGTCCGTCGGCGCGGCAACCAAGAGGTCGCCGGCATCAATCTCTTCGGCAACCGCTTCGCGAATCTCTGCGTGCAACGCGCCGCCGGCGTGCCGCTGCCGGATACGCAGTCGGGGTTCCGGGTGTATCCGCTCGCGACGATGCTGCGTTTGCCAAAGCAAGGCGAACATTTCGAGTACGAATCGACGTCGATCATCTTCGCCGCACGCGCGCACGTCCCGATTCGTTCGCTGCCGGTCGATGTCTACTACCCGCCCGTCACCGAGCGCCGCAGCCACTACCGCAAGGTCGTGGATACACTCCGCATCATACGCGCAGTCGCCCCACTCCTGGTGCGACGCTGAGGCAGCGGATGCTACTTTCGTGTCGACGACGCGCCGGACCCCGCCCGCGTGGCACGCTAGCGCCTCAGGGTCGACACGCGCCGGCGTCGGGGCTGGTACCCAGCCGCGTTGCGCGCCCCGACGAGCACCTACCAAGAACATCCACCCAGGCGGCGAACTAGAAGCAATCGTCGGCGCCCGTCGCGCGCCAGCCGATGCAATCGTCTCCGAAATTGAGCAGCTTGAGGCTCGGGTGGCCCGCGACGACATTCTGGCAAAAAGATTGTGAGGTCGGGATCTGGGCAATCGGGATCTCGACCACGCAGAAGGCGGTGCCGACGCCCATCAGGCAGCAGTCGGTCGGCGCACAGGAGCCGGACGTGAAATCGCACGCATGATGCGGGGAGCACGTGATCGGAGCGTGCTGACACACCAGCCCGGCGATGCTGTCGGTGGTGCATCGGTCCGTGTCGTCGCAAATCTCGCTTGACGATCAGGCTCTCCACTGCCGCGATCATGTCCGGCCCGTCTCCCGAGGTCTGGCAGTCCTTGCCCTTCTCGGCGAGCTTCGCAAAGAGTTTGGTCAGGAAAGCTTCGGCGGCGGCGACCTTGTCGGCGAACTTGCCGGGGTCCGCTCTGATCCGATTCGCCGCGTGCGCGCCGAGGCTTCTGCGCGTGCTTGCCGACGCTTGCGAGCTTCTTCGCCGCGCATTTCGAGCCGCCGAGCTGCGGACGCAGGGCGGCGACGACGCTCGCGACGAAGGCGTCGATCTCGCCCTGGGTCCCGGCGGCATCATCCACCGATGGGCACCGGCTCCCCGCCTTCGTCGCCGCCCCTCGGCTTTGACGAAGGCGGCAGCGAGCTTCGCGGACGCGGCATCGACGCACTCGGGATCGGTGGCGAGGCCTTTCTGCGCGGCCCCGGCGTGACAGGCGAGGATGGCGCTCGCCGTGGCGCCGGTGGTCTTCAATTTGGACGCGGCACACGCCACGGCCGGATCGGTCTTGGCAAACGTCGTGCCGGCAAGACCGAGCGTCATCACGACCGTCGCGAGCGTCACCCGAGCGGAAAATCGCCGGCACATGCGATGCCTCGTATACGAGGTCTCGTGTGAGCGCGCCATCACCGGCTCTAGTGCTTACACGCGACGTTCGTGGACAGGATCTTGCACTCCGTCGGAGTGAATACCGCCTCGCCGCACTGATCGCGACCTGGCGTTCCGCCGGGCGGCAGCGCGGTGTCGTTGAGCTCGACGGTCAAACGCAGCGGCACTTGCTCGGGCTCGCGAAGGGGGACGGTCCCACCCTTGTGGTTCACGAAGATCCCGTAGTCGCCGGGGCGACCGAGGCGCGCCAGGCTCTTCACAGTGACTTTCTTGCATGCCCTTGGAAACGTTAACGGGCCGCTTGTCCGTGTAGATCCACTTGGAGGCCGGCGATCCCGACGCCTTCCACCCGTGATCGCCTCCGGGCATACGCTCGACGCCCGGCAGACTGATGTCGAACAAGATCGCATTCGCGCTGTCCGTGATGCGTATCTGTATCCCGTTCCGAACCGGGTCGACGGTGGGCTGCTCGCTGCCGATGTGGAACGATCCGTTCATCCGCACGCCCTCGTTGCCCTCCGGCGGAGTGAGCACGCGGATGATGCGGGTCTTGGCGTCGATCCAGGCGCCGGCTGCCAGGCTCCGCGAGCAGGGGTCGTTGCCGCCGATCGCCGGGGATTGAAGATCGCGCCACGGCAGTAGCCATCACTGTCGCTGTCGTTGTCGACGTCGCCTGGACACACGTCGCAGGCGTTTCCGAAGACGTCGCCGTCGCTGTTGAGCTGGGCTGGGTCGGCAATGGTCGGGCAATCATCGTGCTCGTCGCATACGCCGTCGAGGTCGGCGTCGATGCCCTGGCAGGCAACGGAACAACAGAGGTTCGTTCCGTTTCCGGCCCCCTCGTCGCACTGCTCTCCGGCGGTCACGATGCCGTTTCCGCACGCCGTCACGGTGCAGTTGGCGTCGCAGCCGTCGCCGTTCACCAGGTTGCCGTCGTCGCACTGCTCGAAGGGTGAGACGACGTGGTCGCCGCAGGCACCCTCGACCTCGCAGGTTGGGCTGCACCCGTCACCCGCCACGAGGTTGCCGTCGTCGCATGCCTCGCCGGCGGTCACCACGCCGTTCCCGCATCCGGTCACCGCGCAGTTCGAGTCGCACCCGTCGCCGTTCACCAGGTTGCCGTCGTCGCACGCCTCCCCGCCCTCACGGACGCCGTTACCGCACGAGGTGTCGAGGTACGAGTACACCGCGCCGGCGTCCAGCTTCACGGAGTCGTCGAGCGGCGTTCCCACGAACACCTTCGAGCCGATCACGGCCAGCGCGTTGCCAAAGTGATCGTCGGTGACGGGAACGGGCTTCTGGAACGTTTGCATGAGCGCACCGGACACCGCGTGGAAGACATACACGGCACCCACGTTCAGGCGACCCGGTATCGTCGAGACGGGCAGCGACGGCGATCTTGTCGCTCCCGAGCGGCGTGACGGCATAGCCGAACTCGTCGCTCACAATCGGACCGGGCTTCAGGAACACCTGCACGAGCATTCCGGTCGTGGCGTCGAACAGATAGGCGGCTCCGGCACTCGTCGCCCCGCGTCGTTGACGGGCGCTCCGACCAAAGCGTCGGCGCCGACCGCCGCGACCGAGGCTCCGAAGCGATCGCCTTGCCCCGGGAATGGGTTCGCAAGGGTCGTCGTGAGCGCGCCGGTCGCCGCGTTGAACACATGAGGCCTCACCACCGTTGTCGGCCTTCGGGTTGTAGCCATTCTCCGGAACGTCGTGCATCGGCGCTCCCACCAGCACGGTCGTCGTGCCGAGCGCTGCCACCGCGTATCCGAACTGATCGCCGGAGGCCGAGTGTCGGGTTCAGGATACACCTGTTGGAGGCCGACGGTATTGTAGAGGTACGCGACACCGCCGCCGCCCGCTCCGGTGTTGTCCTTCGGGGCACCGATGAGGATGTTCGCGCCCACTGCGGCGAGCGACCACCCGAAGTTGTCGTTGGCGCCAGCGGCGGATTGGTGAAGGTCTTGATCAGCGCCCCGGTGGCGCCGTTGAACAGGTAGACCGCGCCCGCGTCCGGACCTGCGGTGTCGTCGAAGGGCGCGCCGACCAACACGTTTCCGCCGAGCGCGGCGACCGCGAAGCCGAACCCATCACCCGCACCGGGGGTGGGATTCAAGAACGTACGCAGCGTCACCCCCGTGTCGCCGTGGATCAGATACGCTCTGCCGGTATTGATGGCTGCCGGCTGATCGACCTCGGGCGCTCCGACGAGGAGGTTGGTCCCGATCGTCGCCACGCTGAAGCCGTAGTGATCGCCGGCCGCTGCAGTGGGATTCAAGAACTCGCGCTGGCAGAGCTGCGAACAGCCGTCGCCGTTCGCGAGGTTGCCGTCGTCGCACTGCTCGATGCCGGTGACGACACCGCTGCCGCACCCGGTCGGTTGGCACGGCGAGTCGCAGCCGTCGCCGTTCACCACGTTGCCGTCGTCGCAGGTCTCGGGGCGGCGACGATGCCGTTGCCGCACCCGCTCACGGTGCAGTTGGCGTCGCAGCCGTCGCCGCTCGCGACGTTGCCGTCGTCACACGTCTCGCCGGCGGTGACGACGCCGTTGCCGCAGCTCGTGGCGGTGCAGTTGCTGTCGCAGCCGTCGCCGCTCACCACGTTGCCGTCGTCGCAGGCCTCGCCGGCGGTCGACGACGCCGTTGCCGCAGGCCGTCGTCGTGCAGTTGGCGTCGCAGCCGTCGCCGCTCACGACATTGCCGTCGTCGCACTGTTCCGCGCCGGCCGTGATCCCGTTGCCGCAGCTCGTCGGCGTACAGTTGCTGTCGCAGCCGTCGCCGCTCACGACGTTGCCGTCGTCGCAGGTCTCGCCGGCGGTGACGATGCCGTTGCCGCAGCCCGTCGTCATGCAGTTGCCGTCGCAGCCGTCGCCGCTCACCACGTTGCCGTCGTCGCACTGCTCGGGAGGCGTCGTCACGCCGTTGCCGCACCCGGGCGCGCGTGCAATTCGAGTCGCAGCCGTCGCCGTTGACGAGGTTCCCGTCGTCGCACTGCTCGGGCGCCGTGACGATGCCGTTGCCGCAGCGCCGTCGCCGTGCAGTTGCTGTCGCAGCCGTCGCCGCTCACCACGTTGCCGTCGTCGCACGTCTCGCCGGCGGTCACGATGCCGTTGCCGCAGCCCGTCGGCCGTGCAGTTGCTGTCGCAGCCGTCGCCGCTCACCGACGTTGCCGTCGTCGCACGTCTCGCCGGCGGTCAGGATGCCGTTGCCGCAGCCCGTGGCCGTGCAGTTGCCGTCGCAACCGTCGCCGTTGACGAGGTTGCCGTCGTCGCAGGCCTCGCCGGCGGTGGCGACGCCGTTGCCGCAGCCGGTCGCCGTGCAGTTGCTGTCGCAGCCGTCGCCGCTCACGAGGTTGCCGTCGTCGCAGGCTTCGCCGGCGGTCAGAATGCGCGTTGCCGCAGCCGGTCGCCGTGCAGTTGCTGTCGCAGCCGTCGCCGTTCGACCAGGTTGCCGTCGTCACACGCCTCGCCGCGCGGTCGGAATGCCGTTGCCGCAACCGGTCAGCGTGCAGTTGGCGTCGCAGCCGTCGCCGCTGGTGAGGTTGCCATCGTCACACTGCTCGCCCGCCGCGGGATTGAGCGTGCTGTCGCCGCAAGCTGCCGCCGTGCAGTCCGGATCGCAGCGTCGCCGATCCGAAAGCGCCGTCGTCGCAGGCTTCACCGCTGGTCGCGATCGCTGTTGCCGCATCCCGTCGGCGTGCAGTTGGCGTCGCAGCCGTCGGCGTTGACAGATTGCCGTCGTCGCAGGTCTCGCCGACCGTCACGATCGCGTTGCCGCAGGCGGTGGGCGTGCAGTTGGAGTCGCACCCGTCGCCGTCGATCACGTTCCCGTCGTCGCAGGTCTCGCCAGCGGTCACGATGGCGTTACCGCAACCGGTGGGCGTGCAGTTGGAGTCGCAGCCGTCGCCGTCGACGAGGTTGCCGTCGTCGCAGAGCTCGCCCGGATCGGAATGTTGTCGCCGCAAACGGCGAAGGCGGCTCCAGACGAGCCGACCACGGCTCGCAGGAACGACAGAACGGCGACCAAGCAACGAAAGCGACGGACTCCAGTCATGGGTGATGCCCTCCGGCGGTGTAGTGGGGTATCTTTGGAATGGCGATTCGGAACGCCGTCAGGTTTCGGCAGATGGCGTACGGGGCGTTGCTAAGCTGTTCGTTCTGATGTTGCAGCTCGTCTCCCGTAGGGTTTGCGAGGGAGGAGATTCCTGAGCGAGCCAGAAACCCCAGTGCAACCCGCATGCCATGGAAGAAGCCGAAATAACTGGATCAAATGGGATGTAACGCGTTTCAGGGATGCACGCTTTTGCGCGAACGCACGGTGCGTCCGCCTCATCACCTGATGAGTGTCCGAGTCGACTTCCCCAGTGTCCGCTTCTGTTTCTGGGTGGCGATGGAATAGAAGGCCCGCCATGCGCCGTCTCTTCTTGCTCGGAATGCTGCTCGCCCTCGCCTGCACGAGTCCGCCACCGCGCGACCCGGCCGTCGTCGAGGACGTCCTCCAGTACGTCGCGAAGATCAAGAAGTGGGAGCCGGTGGAGATCGAGACGCTGAAAGCGATCAAGGACGTCCGCGAGAGTCAGTACGTGGACGACGAATACGTCGTCGCGACGCTCGGGGGCGTGATGGACGACCATGCAGCTGCACCTCGCGGAGATCGACCGCTATCAACCACGAACCTCCGCGGTGACCGAGGTGCACGAGCGCTATCGCAAGGCGTGGAAGGATCTCCACGACTCCTTCTCGGCCGTGATCGAGGCCATGGAGCGGAAGGGACTACGTCGCCCTCTCCAAAGGTACGGAAAGCCTACGGACGTCGCGCCAAGAGCTCCTCCTGGTCGCCGCCGCCATCGACATCCTGCTCGAGGATTCCGGCCTGAAGGATCAAGAGGGCGCCGACCAGCCGGCTCCTCGTGAGCGGCACGTCCCCGAGCGGAGATCCCTGGCGGGATCGCCGCGGCGCTCATAGCGGAGACCGGCCGGACGCGCCGAGGACGCCTGGCGCTATCGGCGAGCTCGCGAGCACCATTGCCGAGCCCATATTCGAGCGCGCGCTGCGCCATCGGCTCGGAGGTCAGGCGGGCCGCCCGCGAGGGTCGGACCGCGGCTTTGGAGCCTCACTGCCGAGCTTCGCGAGCTCGTCACGACGAGTGTCGGAACGGGATTGCCGAGGTTCGGGCGAGCTCGAGGCTATCGTGAGGCGGTTCACGCGTTTACGAACGGTGACCAGGCGCGGATCGCGGAGCTCGCGGGCGCCATCTTCCACGGGGTCGTCCCCCTTCCGACGCCGGGTCGGCTCTACTGGTCGGTCGCGATCGGGGGCCGAGGCTCGGTCGACCACTTCCTTCCGGCCGGGGTGTGTGCCGCCCGGATCGAGACCACGAAACGCGAAGGGCTCTACGACCTCGGCGGAAGCCGCCGAGCGCGGCGGCGACGGCCTCATTCGACCCGTGCTCCTCGCGAGACGGCACGACGAGTCGGAGAGTCCGATCGCGCTCGCCTTCGATCCGGCCGAGCTTCCCGGGCCAGTCTGCGGCCTCTCGGAAGTGAATTAGTCCTCGTGTATGCCGAGCGACTCACCGCCGACTTCGTGGTGAGCTGCGCGGCCGAGGCCAGCGACGAATGGTGGAGCGTGCGCCCGAACGCCTACCGCACGTATCTCGACGACCTACGCGTAGCGCTGACCGCGCGTTCGATCACCATGGTGATCGAGCCGAGAACGGTCTCCGAGACCTAACGAGGGTTGCGAGGGCTGTCCGCGCGATCAGCGATCGTCGTCGTCGGCTTCGAGCGCGGACTCGATCGGGGCCATATCCCCCAAGTGGCGCCTGAGACACTCTCGGACGGAGCCGCGGGGACGATCTCCGTCTCGTACTCACGCACCGTCGGGTAGCGACCGTGGAGCGAGGAGCGCTCGTGAGCGATGGGCCTCACGTTGCTGAACTCGAAGTGCTCGGTCCCATCGAGATGATCGGGACGGATGAAGTAGTCGCCCTCGACCGTCGGCCCCCACATCGAGCGCGCCGTCCGGACGTTGCCGCCCGTCAGAAAGCCCTCGACCCCGCCGAGCGCGGCCCCGGCGATGCCAACCGTCAGGCGAACCGGTGTGTAGAAGATGCTGAGAACCGCCGAGGCAACCCCATGCCCCACTCCGACCCGCCATTGTGGTAGTCCTCTACGGCCACGCCGCGAAACGGCGCCGCTGATGGACGACCAGTGCTCCTCGTGGACCGGGGCCTCGATCACCTCGGGCTCGACGGCCGCTCGGGGACGAGGCGCCTGGTCGTCGATACCGCCTCCGTACGCCGGACCTCCTACCATCGCCACCAACGCCGCCACACCGACGAGGAATGATCGCATCGACGTCACCTCCGCGGAAAGTTGTACGTAGGTTGCCAGCCTCTGCGCGGACGCGCAACGACTTTTCGTGACCGCCGTGGCCCGGCGGCTGGTGCCCCTCCCCCGTGAGCTCGCCTCCGCCCCTATGTAGCCCGCTCCCAGAGCCGTTCCTCCAAAGTCGCTCACCAGCCGCCGGACCTCGGGGTCAGCATGCACGGCGCGCCTCGATGGCACGAACGGCATGCAAAACCGTCGTATGATCGCGGCCATAGCGTTCGCCGATCGAGGCGAGCGAGAGGCCTACCTGCTTCCGCATCAGATACATGCTCACTTGCCGTGCGAAGACCAGGCGAGCGTTGCGTTGGGTCGAGAGCAGCGCCGCACTCGCAATGTCGAATGCTTCGGTCACCAGGGCCTCGACCCGCTCGAGCGGAACCCGTTCCCGCGTCGCGGGATAGAGCCGACCGACCGTCTCTTCCGCGAGCGTCATGTCGATCGTACGGCCGATGAGCGAGGCCATCGCCTTCAGGCGGGTCAGTGCCCCTTCGAGCTCGCGAACGCTCGCCGCCCGCACACGCGATCGGTCAGGAAATCCAGCACGGCGTCGGACAGAGGCAGATTTTGTTGAGCCGCCTTCATCTCCAGGATGCGACGACGCGTCTCGCGATCCGGCCGCGTGACCTCGACCGTCAACCCGCCCTCGAAGCGATTGCGGAGGCCGATCTCGAGATTGGCGATCTCCCGAGGCGGCTTGTCGGACGACAGCACGATCTGCTTCCCCGCCGCGCATAACAGATTGAAGGTGTGCAGGAACTCCCTCCTGGGTGCGCTCTTTCCCGGCGATGAACTGCACGTCATCCACGACCAACGTGTCGATCTTCCGAAAGCGCTGGGTGGAAGCTTTCCATCTGATGGCGGCGGACCGAGCTCACCATTTCGTTGATGAAGAGCTCGGCACCGATCGACAAGACGCGATAACTGCGAAAGCGCTGGCGGACGGCGTTGGCGATGGCGTGCACGAGGTGCGTCTTGCCGAGGCCGACGCCGCCGTGGATGAACAACGGATTGTAGATGCTCCCCGGGTGATCGGCCACGGCACGCGCCCCGGCATGCGCCAGCTCGTTGCAGTGGCCGACCACGAACGTCTCGAAGCTGAATGCCTGGTGTCCAGGAACGGCGCTCTTTCGAATGACGGGAACTGGGGCCGTCGACGTGACCGACGAGCGCAGCGCGATGCCCGAGCCGACCGAGAGCGACACCGAGATGGGATGCCCGGCGACGTGCGTCGCCGTCGATCGAATCGTTTCGAGGAAGTGCTGCTGCACCCAATTGCGATGAAACGAGTTCGGCGCCTCGACGGTGAGCGCATCCCCGGGGACCGGCGCATTTCGCAGACACTCGATCCATGCGGTGAACTCCTGAACCGGCAACGACGATCGCAACTCGGCCAACGTCTGCTCCCAGAGCGATTCCATCTCCCCGATGCCTCCCTCACCCGACACATCCTCGCGCTCCCGCCTCCTCTCGCCACCCCGCCACACGCGCCGCCCAATCCGACGTCACATCCGACACTATCCACAGCTGGGGATACTTCCGGCGTCACGCTCGCTCAACCATTTGCGCGCGACATGCAGAGTCTTGTGCACAAGACCCGGTCGTCGCCCTCGCTCCGTCCCCGCATGACGGTGGCTACTGCGACGAGCACTGCTTGAATTTCATGTATACAGTTCTGTTACGAAATAGTTTCAGTGGGTACGAAACACCGCGTGATACTCTCTTTCGGCACTCAAAGGCAAGAAGAAAAACTCCGACGTCGAGAAATTCCGTAGGGCCGCGCTTTGCTTGACTTTGAATCCGCTCTTCACGTATCCGAGGGCGCACGATCGAGCGGCGAAACCACGCAACCCTATGACAGGAGGTCGCTGATGAGAGTCGGATTGCGGTTCACGGTGGCGGGCGTGCTCCTCGTTACCTTCGCGGCTGGTTGCACCTGCGCGCAGAAGAAATGGGGATACGGCGCTCTCGGCGGCGGTCTCGCGGGCGCGGTCGGCGGCGGCATCGCGACCGGAGCCGCCACCAGCAACACCGGCGCCTTCGACATCGGTAACGACAATGAGGACAAGGCCCTGGCAATCGCCACTGGCGCAGTCGGTGGCGCGTTACTCGGCGCACTGATCGGCCACTGCCTCTGGGACGAGAATCCTGCACCGCCGCCACCTCCGCCGCCGCCTCCGACACCCGCCGCGGCACCGGTCCAGAAGAAGATCGTCCTTCGCGGCGTGAACTTCGACTTCGACAAGTCGAACATCCGCGCCGACGCGGCGCCGATCCTCAAGGAGGCGGCGAGCATCCTGAAGGAGAACGCGAATCTGAAGGTGTCGGTCGAAGGTCACACCGACGCCAAGGGTAGCGACGACTACAACCTCAAGCTGTCGATGCGCCGAGCAGCCGCGGTGAAAGCGTTCCTCGTGAAGGGAAGGCGTCGGCGAAGCTCGGCTACAGCACGCGCGGCTTGGCGAGTCCCAGCCGGTGGCGAGCAACGACACCGATGACGGGCGCGCCCAGAACCGCCGCGTCGAGCTCAAGGGTTCAAGAATAGTCGCTTCCGAACTAGACGGGCGCCGGACTCCGGTCCGGCGCCCTCATCTCTCTCTCCGCCCTCCACGAATCGATTCCCCGCAGCTTCTCGGAACAGCATCCGCGATGCATGCCTGCCAGCGTCGCGTGTTTCCCTTGCGCCCTTTCCAGCCATTCGCGGTGAGCATTTGTCAAGCGGACGCGTAGGCTTACGGATGCGGATCCGCCCGTGCGGCGGCACCACCGACGCGAAGCGGAACCCCATCGTGCAGGTTCGCAAAACCGTGCATTGTTGAGGACAGAACCACGTTAGAATTCGATTACTTCCACCGGCATGCCCCTTGCTGAAATCGCGTGCGACGATCTCATTCAGAGGCGATGTGTGCCGTGAGCTACACAGCCCCCTCGTCAGTGGGCGTCCCTTCTGATCGATCCGACTTACTTCGACTGACGATCTGGCACCCGATGGATTCACTTCCCGGAGGAGATCCGGCGCATGGTGGCTGACCCTACGACCTCTGCTGTCCGTCACGTCGCGCCGCCGCAGACTGAGCGGAACGCGCCCAGCTCGCCAGCGGTACGGGTCGTTCGTGCGAGTCGCCATGGCCTTTGCGATCGGTCTATCCCTGTCGGCGCCAGCTGCGCATGCGCTGACCCTGCCGTTCGACGACTACTCGCTGCCCGTCAACGACAACCCTCAAGGCCTGAACGCCAACGACTGCAGCGGCGACGGCATCCTCGACCTGATCTCGGCCAATTTCGACTCCAACACAGCGACGATCTTCGAGAATTCCGGTCCGGGAACCCTCCTGCACGACGCCAACATCGCCACGGCCGCTCAGCCGAGCGGCGCGGCGTGCGCGGACTTCAACAACGACGGCCGGATCGACGCGGCGGTCACGAGCTGGAAGGACAAGACGGTCACCCTGTACTCTCCGACAAGAGGACGGGAACCTTCGTAGTCGGGAGCGTCTCGCCGGTCGGCAATCTCCCACGCTCGGTTTCCGCGGTGCCGACCTGAACCTCGACCACAACATGGACTTGGTGGTCGTGAACGTCCAGTCGAGCGACCTCACCCTCCTTCTTCGGCAATGGCTCCGGGGGCTTTTCCGCGGTCGGCAACATCCGGATCCCGCGACTCCCCGCAGGCGAGCCGTCCGGTTTCGGCCCAGATCGCCGATTTCAACGGTGACAATCTCCCCGACATCATCGTCGCGGCCAAATCAGAAGGATCCCTCGCTGCACCTGCTCTTGGGCGACGGGTTCGGGTTCCACTTCTCGACCGCTCCCCTGCCGGGAGGCGATCGGCTCCTCTACGTCGCCGCCGGCGACATCAACGGCGATCGGATCCCGGACATCGCGACTGCTGGGTGTCGACGCTTCGATCAAGCTTCTATGCCGGCCTCGGGAACGGCACGTTCTCGCTCCTCACGACGCTGCTCGCGGGGCCACACAGCGAAGGCGATCGCACTCGCCGATTTCGACGGGGACGGCTCTGACCGACCTCGCCGTCTCCTACTCCGACAGCAACAGCGTCCAGATCCTCCGTGCCGTCTCCCCGGCATTTTCCGGACGCCGTACAACATCGCGACCGCGACCGTCGTGAACCCGATGGCGAGGCGCGCGGGTCCGGGTGACGGCCACCGGCAGCAATCAGATCGTCTTCGTCGACGGTCCGGGACACCGCCTGTCGATGCTCCAACTCTTGGATCTCACGGGCCCGAGCGTCACCCCGCTCGCGGGACTCACCGGGGTTCCCGATTCCCTCCTCCTGACCGACATGACCAACGACGGCATTCCGGATTCCGTCGTGCCGACCCTCGGCCCCAAGAAGATGCTCGGGGTCACGGTGCTCAAGGGCACCAGCGGCGGCGGGTTCGAGCTTCCGCCGACGACGCCGGTCAACTGCGGCAACCTGGTCCTCGAAGCCGGCGAGTCGTGCGACGACGGCAACACCAGAGAAGGGCGACGGTTGCAGCGCCACCTGCACCGTCGAGGCGGTGAAAACGATCTACTCGATCGACGCCGCGGACTTCAATGGCGACGGCAGCAAGGACCTCGCGATCGTCGACAGCAGGGGCGACCTCAAGCTCTATGTCGGCAACGGGTTCGGCCAGTTCCCCGCCATTTTGAAGCTCGCCAAGGTCAAGCGTAAGACCGGCGCGGCCGTTGGCGACTTCAACGGCGACGGCCTTCCCGACCTCAGGCGATCGTTCCGTCGAAGCGCAAACGGCGGCTCCGTCACCCTCTTGCTGAACGACGGCCTCGGAAACTTCACGCCGCTCCCCGTCCTCGCTCCCGCGAAGCTCACCGGTCCGCTCATTGCTGGTGATTTCGATCGCAACGGTTTCGACGATCTCCTCGCCGTTCAGACCTCCAAGCCCAAGGGCGTGATGCTGCTCATGAGTGACGCGGCGGGTCCGCTCCGAAGCTTCCAGACCACCCCGACCCCTGCCGGCATCACGTCGCTCGCCGCGGCCGATTTCGACGAGAACGGCTATCTCGACATGCTCGCGGAGTTCAAAGGCAAGAAGCAGGCACCGCTGCTGATGCTGGGGAACGCTCGGTGGTCGCTTCATGCCCGCCGCCGTCCATCCCGCCCGGTCCCGCGCGCCTTCGCCATCGCCGACGTCGACGAGGATCTGCATCAGGATCTGATCAGCTGTACCGACGCGACCTCCCCGACGTGCCGCATCCTTTATGGTACCGGGCTCGGAAGCTTTGCGGGTGCGCCCTTCCCGTCGCACCTTCGATCGGCCGTGACGTCCGGGGCGCAGCAGCCGACGACCTTCGACAAGGACGGCTTTGTCGACCTCGCCGGCGTCAGCCGCCAAGACAGCCGCCTGGTCGTCCACTTCGGCGGTCCGACGCCGTCGAGCGTCGGCCTCGAGACCGGGTCAGCTGCCCGAGGCGCTGGCGATCGCCGACCTGGAACGACGACGGCTTCCAAGACCTGCCTCGCCGCGAATGCCGGATCGCAGGACATCAGCATCTTCATCAACCAGGGCGGCCGCCAGTTCGTGACCCTCGCCCGCACCAAGCTCCCCAACGGCACCGGCCACGTCTCGATCGCGGTCAGGTGACGTCGACGGCGACGAGAAGAAGGACCTGGTCGTGACGCAGTCGGAGAGCAACCGCCTGACGATCTTCCGCAACACCGGCGGGGCCGGTTTCGCCGTCCTGGGGAACCGCCTCGTCACGCCCAAGGAGCCGCGCGGTGTCGCGCTCGGCCGCTGAACTCGGACGACGTGGCCGACGTGGTGTGACCGCAAACCGTGGCGACCAACTCCGTCTCGGTCTTCCTCTCGCAGCCCGACGGCACCTACAGCCGGACCGACGTCCCCAGCCAGGGCTTCTCCCCTGGGATGTGGTGCTGCCCGACCTGGACGGCGACACATTCGACGACCTCGTCGTCTTGAACGAAGTTCGATATGGTTCCGGTCCCGACCAAGACCCGACGCCGACGCCGACCGTGACCCACGACGCCGAGCCAACGGGCCGACCTCGACCACCAAGACCGTGACGCCGACTCCGACGGCGACCGCCGTGGTGCCGACTGCGACCCCGACTCTGTTCACCGATTCACAGGAAGGCAACGTCATCACCTTCCTGAACGACGGCAGCGGCGGCTTCCCGGCCGTGACCGAGCGCCACACGCGTGGCCGGCAGACCCCGATCGCCATGTGCGTCGGTGACTTCAATGGCGACACCGCGCTCGACATCGCGGTCGCGAGCGTCACGAGCAGCGACGTCATGGTGCTCCACTGGCGCCGGCGACGGTCACCTGGAGCAGCGACGAACGAGATTTCCCGGTCGGCAACCCCGTCGGCGGCCTGTCGTGTCACGACGCCGATGGTGACGCCCGGAACCGACATTGCCTTTGCACGCCGCCGCTCCAACGACGTCGGCGTCATTCTGACGAAGTCCAACTGATCGTATCGCATGGAAGGGATCTCGGCCATGAAGAATCAAGCCACCCAGGGTGTGAGCATGCGGCGGACGACCATGGGCCTGATGATGGCCCTGGTGGCGGTCGCTGCCATCATGCTTGACCCAGCACCCGGACGGAAGCGCTCCACCTCAAGAGTCCTCCTTACCCAGGTCACCGATCGGCCGTCGCAGACTCCCGGCGGCGCGCACTTCACCATGGTCTCGAACGTCATGGTGTGTTCCATTCCGATGCCGGATCTCCTCGGGAACGGCAACACCGTGCCGCAGATCTTCGTGTTCGACACCGCGAAGCGGATCCTGCAAGCACCAGCGCGCCTTCTATCAGCTGACCTTCGGCGACCAGGCGCAGCTTCATCTGAGTGGCTCGCCCCGCGCCTCGACCTTCGCCTTCCATACGGCCGGTGATCCCCTCGGCAACGGCAGCACCGGGCGCCAGGTCTTCACGCGCGCGTCAGGTGCATTTCAAGCATCCCGAAAAGATCCAAGCTACGTCCAGCTGACCGAAGGGCCTGGGTGAGAGCTACAACGCCCAGCTGAATTTCTCCGGTCGCTACATCGTGTTCACAGTCGACCGGTGACTTGAACTCCCAGGACCTCCGGCCGGTGAGCACCTCTATCGCGCCGAGCCGCGGAAGCTCAGAAACAGCCGATGCGGCAGCTACCCGTGTACCTTCGGTGGCGAGAATCCCGGCCTCGAGCTGGTGACTCCCGTGACGGCAACGGATCCGGCGGTGAGCCCGGGCGGCGACCAGGTCGCCTTCGTCTCTGACGGAAGACGCCGCGCAAAACAACTGCTTCAATGGCGCGAAGCAGATCTTCCTCACGAGCTTCAAGGCCAACACCATCCAGCAACTCACTTTCGGCGCCGCCGACAGCACGAACCCCGTGTTCAGCAGGGACGGCATGTTCATCTTCTTCGAATCGGCTGCCGACCTGGCTTTGAACGGCAACACCCGGCACGCAGATCTTCCAGCTCGATCTCGGACAGGTGCCCTACAAGCTCACGCAGATCACCTTCGGCACCGACGGCGACAGCACCGATCCGGCGCCCGGCCCCGGCGGTGCGACTCGCCTCTACTTCACCTCGACGGCCGACCTCAAAGGAACCGGCGTGAGCGGCATCAAGCGCCTCGTACGTGATGGAGTTCCGTCAGAACAACCGCATCTACCGGCTCTCCAACGACCAGAACATCGACGTCGGCATCGACGGCAATTTCAGCTTCGTGATCTTCGTCAGCGACTCCGACTGGCTCGGCAACGGCAACAATCAGAAGGCACTGTTCTTCCTGAACTCGTTCCGCATCGTCGGAGAGCCTCCCGGACCGTCTCCGAAGCCGGCACCGACCTCAACGCCGCGTCCCGGCGAGCCCGCGACGGTCAGTCTCGCGCTCACGACCAACCTCTCCGAGGACAACGGCGACGGCACGCTGACCACCGTCATCGCGGCCACGGTCGCCGATGCCTTCGGCGCACCGGTCGCCGACGGCGTACGCATCGACTTCTCGGTGCTCGCACCCACCAAAGGCGCGGTCATCAGCGACGCCGATACCAATGGCGGCCCGTCCCCTGAATGCAACCTCATCCAGTTCCAAGCGCGAACCGGGGTGCCGATCATCAACCAGCCCGGCAAGGCTTACGCCTGCCTCACCTACCCGCGTGAGCAGAGCGAACACGATCCGGCAGATCAAGGGTACCGTCGGCAGCCAGTGCATCGGCGGCGTGAACGACGGTCAGACCTGCACCAATACGTCTGGATGCCCGGGCGGCACGTGTCAGCTGGGCTTGGCCACCGCGACGGCAACCAACTTCTTCACGCTGCCGGCGCCCATTCGGGAGTGCACACACCAACGGCCCGCCCTGCAACGACTTCAACCCGTGCACCGCAAACGACGTCTGCGGCGGTGGCACCAACCTCTGCATCGGCGGTACCAACGGCAGCCAGTGCATCGGCGGCGTGAACGCCGGTCAGACCTGCACCAATACGTCTGGATGCCCGGGCGGCACGTGTCAGCTGGGTCTCGCCTGCACCACCGACGCGCAGTGCGTGACCCCGACGGGCGGCTACTGCAAGCTGCCGACCTGTCAGCCCGGGGCCCCTCATCGTCTGCGCCGACGACGGCGACGCGTGCACGGACGACACATGCAACTTCTACACCGGCACGTGCCACACGCCGACGCAGTGCTTCGACGACGGCAACGTCTGCACCGACGACGTCTGCGATCCCGCGACGGGACTCTGCGGTATACCGAACACGGAACCCTGCACGGACGACAACCCGTGTACGTTGGACGACATCTGCTCCGCCGCCGCCTGCGTGCCGGGAGCCCTCATGACGTGCCTGGACGACGGCAACCCGTGCACCACGGATCTCTGCAACCCGGAGACGGGCAACTGCGGTATCCCGAGCACCTGCGCGTGCCCGTAGACGACTAGCTTCGACCCTCCCCGGGCCACGCCGTTCGAGCGTGGTCAGTTGAACGGCCGCCCTCTCGCCGAACCTCCCCACGGCGAGGGGGCGGCTGATGTCTTTCGGGGAGCGCTAGACGAGGCGCGTACGCGATGCGTCCTGGCCTGGGGCGATCGGGACGCGGGCGCGCTGGCGGTTGCTGAGCCGGAGGAGGACCTTCATGGAGTTCTCGAACTCCTCCATGGGCCGCACCTCGAACAGGCCCTCCGCCACCATCCGGTTGAAGAGCGCCTCACCGCGCTCGGTACGCAGGATCGTGATCGTCCAGTCCATGGCCCCGACGCCCCCGCAGGAGATGTCGGCGAGCTCGGCGGAAAAGTCGCCGCAATGGTGGCACTCCGGCCGGGCGTACTCCTGAGCGGTTTTGAGCTTCATCTCCACCAGGCTGCCGTCCTTCTTGTAGATGAGCACCTTGCCCTTCACGTTGAACTTCTTGATGTCGGTGAGCGGCGATCCCCATGTCCTTCTCGATCTTGTCCACCATCAGGCCCTCGTAGGTGAACACCTCGGTACAGAGAAGCCCGATCGTGAGCGCGACGCGCGACCCGTATCCCGTCAGAAACTTGCTCTGGCGCTCGATGTGCTTGTCCTTCTTGCGGCCGTTCACCAGGATAGTCCGCGTCGACCAGCTGCATCTTCCGGACCGGCGTGACCTGGCACGGCACGCCGACGAAGGCGACCTTGGAGCACCCGAGGCGCTCGGCGTCGGCGAGGGCCAGGTTGTTGGCGCAGTAGGTGTACCAGGAGCCCGCGCTGGTCATGAGCTCGTCGACGCTGGTGACGAGCTTCGGCATCGGTTGCGCGCGGGCTGATTGGGATCCGCGACCGAGACGGCGGCGCCGTCGATCACCCCCGCTCGAACGCCCAGCGCAGCATCGCCGTCACCACTCCGCCATCCTGCGCGCGATCCATGATTTCGGGGCAACCGTGCGGGCCGCGACGATGCGGCGATACACGCCCGAAGGCGCCGTTGTACGGCTGGTCGGGCCCGTAGCAAGAGATCCGCGAGCTCGAACTCACGCGGATTCAGTCGCGGACAGACCTGCGCGCAGACGTCGCAGCCGATGCCCTCGCTGATCCCACAATAGTCGAACGGCCGCCGTCGCCTTGGCGACCTGCTTCGGCTTGCCATCGACGTAGTCGATGACGTTGTGCGGGCAGACCAGAACGCACGAACCGCATTCGCAGCAGCTTCCAAAGGCGACGACCTCGTTCATCATCGTCTTGAAGCTCGGATGGCCGGACATCGCGGGACAATAGGTTGGCGCGTCTCGAGCTGTCAATTTGCGTCTGGGTCGGGTGAGCAAGCGCGCGAGTGTCCCCACGGTGACACCATCGACACCGCGCCGCTTCCAGCGCGCGACGACGCTCTGCGCGCGCACTTCGTCGGCCGTTCCGATGGCGTCGAGCACCGCGTGCGTTCGTACGCGCCGCTCGAGGAGCGCCGCCACGGCGCGATCGACGGCGAACTCGGCGCCGGCGCCGAACACGACCGCGTTCCGGACCCCCGCCGTCAGATGCTCGAACGCCCGCCGGTCGTTCGCCGCTTCGATGGGGAACGCCGGCAGCCGCTCGCGAGCGTAGGTGGCCGTCGCGCGATCGAGCGTCACGCCATCGTCGACCGGCTGCGGTCGACACGATCTGCATCGGCAGGACAGGACCGCAACCCGGTGGGCGCGAGGCGGCCGCCACCGCCCCTGGCAATGCGCCGGGCGGTCGGATGAGCCCGCGCTCTCGGCAGCGTCGTGACGGCATACGATCCCGCCCTGGCGTATCGCCGAGCTCGGCAGCCAAGGAGAACAACGCCGCGACATTGCTGGGCTTGGTCGGTGCGTACGAGGGGCCAGACGCCGTCGGGCCAGAGATCGGGCTGGACGCAGACGTCGAGAAAGAGCGTCGCCGCGGCATGCACATCAGTGCGTCGGCTCGGCGTGACGCCGGTTCCTCACCTCGAGCTGGATCGTCACATGGTGGATGTCGAATCGTTCGGCGAGCCGGTCGCTCATCTCGGCGAGCACGTGGTCGCCCGTGACGCTCTCCTCGACGACGGCATGCGCCGAGAGGGCGCAATGCCCCGTCGTGAGGCTCCACGACGTGGAGATCGTGCACCTCCGTCGCGCCGGGGACGCCTTCCAACGTACGGCGCAGCTCGTCGAGGTCGATGTGGCGCGGGACGGCTTCCATCAGCACGTCGACCGCCTCGCGTATGAGCCCGAACGAGCTCACGAGAATCAGCACGGCGATGATGACGCTCGCGACGGCGTCGGCGGCGTTCCAACCGGTCACCGAGGATCGCGATGCTCGACGCGATCACCCCGATCGAACCGAGGCAGATCGGAGAGCACATGCAGCAGAGCGCCGCGCACGTTCGAGTTGGCGCTCGCCGCACCGGAGAGGAGCCAGGCCGCGACGAGGTTGATCGCGAGGCCGACGGTCGCGACGGCGAGCACACCGCTTCCGTGGACGAGCGGCGGCGCCAGCATGCGCTGCCACGCCTCCCAGAACACGCCCAGGACCACGAGCCAGAGCACGAGCCCGTTCAGCAACGCGACCAGGATCTCGGCCCGATGATACCCGTAGGTCTTGTGCTCGGTCGCAGGTTGGTCGGCGATCCAGAGGCCGAACAATCCGAGGCCGAGCGCGATCGCGTCCGTGAACATGTGGAGCGCGTCGCTGACGAGCGCCAGGCTGTTGGTCAGCCAGCCGCCGACGACCTCGACCCCCATGTACCCGAGCGTCAACGCCAGGGCCGCTTTCAGCGCCCGCTTTCCGGTCCCGCGCGCCGAGGACGTCCGCGACGACGACGTCCCCTCGCCGGCGCGGCGGAGCGATGGCCATGCATCACGCCCAGCCTAGCCGATCAGGGCGATCCTGCTCAATGCGGAAGCGGCGCACGCGGACGCTCGACGCTGCCGCGCGCCGCGCTCATTCGCCGTCGTAGTGGATCAACGAGAAGACTTCGGCGCGCCTCGAGGCGTTTCCGGCCATTCAGGAACGACAACTCGATGATGAAGGCGCACGCGGCGACATCGCCATCGAGACGGCGGACGAGCTCGATCGCCGCCGACGCCGTCCCGCCTGTCGCCAGCAAGTCGTCGACGATCAGCACGCGGCTCTTGTTGCCGAAGGCATCGCGATGGATCTCGAGGGTATCGCTGCCGTACTCGAGCTCGTAGCGGGCCGCGTAGGTGTGGTGCGGCAACTTCCCGGCTTCCGCACGAGAGCGAGCCCGAGTCCCGAGCCGATAGGCCACCGCGGCACCGATGATGAAGCCGCGCGATTCGATCCCCAGCACCATGTCGATCGACTCGCGATAGCGATCGGCGATCGTGTCGACCACGCGCATGGAATGCCGCGCCCGCGGCGCAGCAGCGGCGTGATGTCCTTGAAGACGATGCCGGGTTTCGGAAAGTCGCGGATGTCGCGGACGTAGGTACGGAGCTCTGCTTCGGTCATGTCGGCCTGTCCTTTGCGCGTTGTACGGTTTGGCTGGGGAGGAAGTAGATGGGGTTGCGCGCTACGTTGTCCTTCCGGATCTCGAAGTGCAGGTTCGGACCCGAGGTGCGTCCGCTCCGCCCGACCTTCGCGACCGCCTGACCCTGCCGGACTTTCGACCCCGCGTCGACCAGATTCTGCTCATTGTGAGCGTAGACCGTCGCATAGCCCCCGGCATGCTGGACGATCACCACGTTCCCGTAGCCACGCAAGCGTAGTCACTGTAGATGACGTCGCCCTCGCGCGCGGCTCGCACCACGGTGCCGGGAGGCGCCCCGATGTCGATGCCATCGTGGAAGCTCCGTCCGCGCGGCCCGAACGACGACGTGAGCGTGCCGCTCGCGAGCGGCCAAATGAACACGCCCTCGCCTTGGGGCAGCTCGTTGGCAGCCGGCGCATCACTGAGCGCATGCTCGGGCGTGATGACGCTCACCGGAAGCGAGCGCTTGCCACCGGGCACGAAGATGCGTTGGCCGACCTCGAGTCGGCTCGCGTCGGTGATGCCGTTGGCCCGGGCGAGCTCCGTGTGCGAGACGCCGTACGCCTTGCCGATGCGGTAGAGGTTCTCGCCGCGGCGCACCTGGTGATAGATGCCTTCGCCACGCGTCGGCTCTGTCGACGCGAGCGTGCCAGAAGCCGCATCCGGAAAGCATCAGAACGAGGAGGCCGGCAAGCCCCCGCTGCAACCACCCACCCCACTCCACCACACGAGCCTCCCGGGCTCCCCGAGCCCTTCCTAGCTCTCAGCTACTGCCGCCACCCATAGCGCCCGACGAGTTTCACGAACCGGCAATCGCCGAAGTACTCCTCGTGCAAGCCCCCTCTTCCTTACGAATTCGGACGAGAGTTTGCAATTCTTCCTCGCCGATCGGAAACACCAGGGCGGCCCCCGTCGCGAGCTGGGCAACCAAGGGCCGGGGAACCTGGGGCGTCCCCGGCAGTCACCAGAATGGCGTCGAACGGGCCCTCGTCCGTCCATCCGAGGCTGCCGTCACCGACGCGCGTCACGACGTTGGTGTACCCGGACGCCTCGAGCGATCGCCCGAGCGCCGGCCGCCAACGGTCGCCAATCGCTCCACCGTGTAGACCGTGGCCGCGAGCTCGGCGAGCACCGCCGTCTGGTAGCCGCACCCCGTCCCGATCTCGAGCACGCGCTCGTGGCCACGCAAGGCGAGCACCTGGGTCATCAGGGCCACCATGTACGGCTGCGAGATGGTCTGACGCTCGCCGATCGGCAAAGGCTTGTCCTCGTACGCGCGCGTCTGCAGCGCTTCCGCGACGAAGCGATGGCGCTCGATTCTGCGCCATCGCGGCGAGCACGCGCAGGTCGGTGATGCCCCGGCCGACGAGCTGCTCCTCGATCATGCGCTCGCGCGCGCGTGTGAAATTCACGGCCACTCCACGGCGAGCGCTTCCAGCGCCGTGAACGACGGATAGTGCGTCAAGTCGAGGTGGACGGGCGTGATCGGAGACGGCCCCTCGAGGATCGCCGCGTAGTCCGTCCCCGGCTCGTGGACGAAGCCGAGCTCGTCGCCGCCGATCCAATAGTACTTCTTGCCGCGCGGGTCGGTCTTCTCGATCAGGGCCTCTCCGAAGCGTCGCTTGCCTTGGCGAGTGATCCGAAATCCAGTCATCGCCTCGCGTGGACGGTCGGGAACGTTGACGTTCAGCAGCGTATCGGGTGGCAGGCCACGCGCTCGAGGACTTGCGCGACGAGTCGCGTCGAAAACTCCGCGGCGGGGGCGAAATCGAACTGACCGCGTCCCGGCGAGCGAGATCGCCAGCGACGGGATGCCGAGCAGCGTTCCCTCCATCGCCGCCGAGACCGTCCCCGAGTACGTGATGTCGTCTCCGAGGTTCGCGCCCTTGTTGATGCCCGACACGACGAGACCCGGGCGACTCGGAAGGAGCCCCGATACGGCGAGATTCACGCAGTCCGTCGGCGTCCCGTCGATCGCGAACTGACGGTCGGGCGATTTCCTCGACCCTGAGCGGGCGGTGCAACGTCAAGGAGTGCCCGGCGGCACTCTGCTCACGGTCCGGGGCCACGATGTAGACCTCGCCGAGCGGATGCGAGGGCCTGCGCGAGCGCTTGGATTCCTTCCGAACGAATGCCGTCGTCGTTGCAGACCAGAATGATCATGCCACCGTCCGCCCGCCGTCTCGGCACGGTACGTCATCGGTGCCTCTTGAACAATGCCTTGCGTCCGCGGGCGGACGAGCGGCGCGGCTCGGCCGCCTGCAAGCGGTCCGAGCAACCCAGGATCCCACGACGCACGGTGGGCATCGAGGGTGCGTCCTGGGCGGCTCTGCAGTCGGGGCGGCCGGATTTGAACCGGCGACCACACGCACCCCAAGCGTGTGCGCTACCAGGCTGCGCCACGCCCCGAGTGTTCGCACGACGGCGAACGCGAGGACGCGTACCACGGGCTTTGTGGACGCGCAACGAACGCGCTCGTCAGGATTCTGACCCGCGCGCGATGCACGCGAGCGCGACCGCGAGCAAGTGCCAGAATGCGCGCGCGCGTCAATTTTGCCCGCACCTAGCGGGCTTCGAGTGTCAACTTTGTATCGTTGCAGGATGCTGTGTGATGCGAACGGTCGCCCGAAGTCTCGCATCTGCGCGGGCTCGCCATCTGGATACGCTCCTGGCCTGTCGTTTGCTGTCTCCCACCTTGTCCAGACGATGGGACGAACACACGGGGTCGAAGGAGACGCGACATGATCGAGAGCCAGGCCGGCGAGCGAGCATCGCTCGACATGATGACCGAATCCGAACCGCGTCGCCTTCCCGTCCGCGACAGCCTGAGCGATCTCCTCGGGCCGGACGTGATCCTGCCGCAGCAGTTCTTCGGCGGCCCGCGCGGCGACAGCGACTTCTCGCCCGGAAAGGCGCTGATGCTCGCGATCCTGGAAGACGCGATTCGCTGCTTCCAGGAATACTTCCGGACGACGCGCGCGCGGCCCCGCATGCTCTCGCGTCAGAGCCGAACGTTGGATCCGGACGCGGGATTGGAACTGGCCCTTCTCCTTCAACAACGTCTGCGAGGCGCTCGGGATCGATTCCGACTGCATGCGAGATGCGTTGCTGCGCATGAAGTACGAGCATCTGATGACGCAGGAGCGTCCGCGTACCTATGCCCGTCCGGCGCGTATCGTTCGGCTGAACGCACGCGCCAAGGGCGGCAAACGCTGAGCGGACGACCCCCGAGCGCTAGCTCGGGTTGATGGTCTTCTTCAGGACCTGACTGGCCTTGAAGGTCAGCACCTTCCTGCCAGTGATGATGATCTCTTCGCCCGTTTGCGGGTTGCGCCCTTTGCGGGGCCGCTTCTGGTTGACGACGAAGTTACCGAAGCCGGAGATCTTCACCTTGTCGCCGTGCTCGAGACGGCTCTTGATGACCTCGAAGATCGACTCGACGACTTCCGAGGCTTCCTTCTTCGAGAATCCGACCTTCTCGTAGATCCGCTCGACGATGTCCGCCTTGGTCATCGTCGCGCCTTTCGCCGCCACGGGTGCCCCGTCGTTCACCGCCGCACCTCCACGGGGAGTTGCCGAACCAGTTGTGCGACCAGCTGATCGTGCATGGCGTTGACCTCGTCGTCAGTGAGGGTTCGATTGGGGGCGCGATAGGCGATGGAGTAGGCGAGACTCTTCTTTCCCGCAGGAATGGGCGACCCGGTGTACTGATCGAAGACTCTCACCTCTTCCACCAAGGGCTCCGCTATCTCCTGAACGGCATCGAGGACTCGCTGCGCCGGGAACTCGTCATCCACAACCACCGCGATGTCTCGGGAGACGGCCGGAAATCGCGGAAGTGGGCGAAAAATAACGCGGCCGGGACAGTACTGAACGACCCTCATCAAGTCAAGTTCGGCCACCCACGGCTCGCCGTCGAGGTTCCGCGCCGCCACCAGATCAGGATGCAACGCTCCGCCGTAGCCGCACGTCACGCCGCCGATCTCGATGCGCGCCGACTTGCCGGGATGGAGATAGCTCGCCTCGGGTCCGATGGGCTCCCATCGCACGCGATCGAGGTGGAGCTCGGCGAACACCCTTTCAGGGCCCCTTCAGATCGGCGAAGTCCGTGGGCCGTGCGGCCGCGCCGACGCTCGCTGGAGGCCATGCACCCGCAAGCAGCAGCGCCAGCATCTGGACCTCGTGATAGCGCTCTGCCTCGCGCGCGAACACGCGTCCCAGCGTGAACCCGGCGACGTGCCCCGCCCCTTGACGCCGATTCTCGCCGAGCGCGCGCAGGAGTCCCGGCAGAGACTCCGCCGGAGCTCGGCGCCTTCCGACGAGAGGGGTTCGCGAGCGTCACCGCGCCTCCCGTGAGCTCCGGAAGACCGGGAAAATCGCGGTTGTCGTCGGCGACCCACCATGGCGAGCGTGATCATCTCGTCGAAGCCAGCACCGCGCAGACGCTCGCGCAACCGTTGCTCGACGTCGCGCGTCGGACCGATCCCCGGCCCGCCAGCCACGATCGCCGGCACCGTGGCCTCGTACCAGTGTCGTACCCGATCAGGCGCGCGATCTCCTCGACGAGATCGACCTCGGACTGCAGATCGAACCGATGCGACGGCGGCAGGACGCGGCGGGCTTGCGGTCCACGCCCCGAGACGCTCGCGCCGAGCGCGCGCAGCGGGCGCTCCATCTCGCGCGACCTTCAGCGCCGTACCGAGCAGAAGGTTGACCCGTGCGGGCCGCAAACGGATGGCGGTGCGGCGCCGACCGGAAGCACGTTCCTCCACCACACCCTTCGCGACATCTACCACCGCGCGTGCGCGACTGATCAGCTGCGTGACACGGTCGAGGCGCCGTGCGCGTGTCCTCCGGGATCGACGCCGCGTTCGAACCGGTACGACGATTCGGTGATCACACCGAGGCGACGCGACGTTCGCCGTACGGTCTCGGGCACGAAGAACGCGCTCTCGAGGAGCACGTCCGACCGTCTCGTTGCGGATCTCGGAATGCGCGCCGCCGATCACGCCCGCGATCGCGACTGGACCTTCCGCATCGGCGATGACGAGATCGTCGGGCACCAATTCGCGCGTCTGCCCGTCGAGTGTCTCGTAGCGTTGCCGGTTGCCGACGCGGCGCACGACGATGCGGCTGCCGGCGCAGTCGCTGCAGATCGAACGCGTGCAACGGCTGTCCGCGCTCGATCATCACGTAGTTCGTGGCATCGACGACGTTGTTGATGGGTCGCAGCCCGACCATCGCGAGCCGCGTCTGCATCCACAACGGTGAGGGCGCGATCTGGAGACCGCGGACGATGCGCGCCGCATAGTGCGGACAGAGGTCCGACGCCTGCACCTCGACACGCACGATCCGTCCCGCCGGCGTCTTCTCCTCGACGAGCCGCGATCGGGCGCTCGCGCAGCGCAGCGCCGGTGAGGGCCGCCACCTCGCGCGCCACTCCGAGAACGCTCAGACAGTCGCCGCGGTTCGGCGTCACGGACAGCTCGAGGATCGTATCCTCGGCACCGAGGTACGACGCCAACGCCGTCCCCACGGGCGCGTCGGCCGGAAGGATCATGATACCGCCGGCGCCCGTCTCCGGAGAGTCCGAGCTCGCGCGTCGGAGCACAACATCCCGTGCGCGAGGTCTGCCCGCGAATCGTGGCCCGCTCGATGTGTTTGCCGTCCGGCAGCACCGTTCCAGGGACCGCCAACGCGACCTGATCGCCCGCCTGCATGTTGCTCGCGCCGCAGACGACCGCCACCGTCTCGCCGGCTCTGCCGGACCTGACAGCAGGCGCAAGCGATCGGCGTTCGGGTGCGCGTGCCACGTGCTCGATGGTCGCGATCTCGACGTCGTCCAACTCGGCCGGCGCTCCTCGACGGATTCGACCTCGAGTCCCGCCATCACGAGCGTCTCTGCGAGCTCCTCCGGGGCGAAGCACGACGTCCACCAACTCGCGCAGCCAATTGAGGGTGATCTTCACGGTCGGTCCTGCCTCAGAACTGCCGCAAAAAGCGCAGGTCGTTTTGGTAGAAGAGGCGGATGTCGGTGATGCCGTACTTCAGCATCGCCATGCGTTCGACGCCCATGCCGAACGCGAAGCCCGGACACGACCTCGGGATCGTACCCGACCGCGCGGAAGACCGCAGGATGAATGAGGCCCGATCCGAGGATCTCGAGCCATCCGGTCGCCTTGCAGACGCGGCACGGATCGCCGTTGGCGAGCTTCCGCGAGCCGCGACAGATCACGCAACTGATGTCGACCTCGGCACTCGGCTCCGTGAACGGAAAGAAGCTCGGACGAAAGCGTACCTTCGTGTCGTCGCCGAACATCCGCTGCACGAACAGCCCGAGGACGCCCTTCAGAGTCTCCGAAGGTCACGTGGCGATCGACGAGGAAGCCCCTCGACCTGATGGAACATCGCCGAGTTCTTCACCGTCTCGACCTCGTGACGGTAAACCGGACCAGGGACGAGCGCGGCGATCGGCGGCTCTTGATTCTCCATGACGCGGATCTGCACGGGCGAGGTGTGCGTCCGCAAGCACGTGCGTATCGTCCACGAAGAACGTGTCGTGCATGTCGCGCGCCGGGTGATCGGCGGGAATGTTGAGCGCCGTGAAGTTGTGATGATCGTCCTCGATGTGAGGACCTTCGTAAACCGAGAACCCGAGCCCGACGAGAATCTGCGACGGCCTCGTCGAGCACCGCAGTGAGTGGGTGGCACGTGGCCCGTGCGGCGTCGTCCGTCCGGGCAGCGTCACGTCGATACGCTCGCTGGCCAGCGCTTGCGCGCGCCGCTCCGCATCCCAGCGCTCGCGAAGCGTCGCGATGTGATCGTCGACGCGACGCTTCAGCTGATTGGCGAGCTCGCCCGACGACCGGCCGCTCGTCTGCCGGCAAAGCGCCGACGCCTCGCATGACCTCCGTCAGGCGTCCCTTGCGACCGAGGTAGCCGATCCGGATGCGCTCGAGGTCGTCGTCGGTGCGACAAGCGTCGAGCGCGGCTTGAATCTCCACACCGAGAGCGTCGAGGGTCGCTTTCATGGCTGACGAACGGACGACGGACCGACGAAACTCATGGAAGACATCTGCCTTCGAGAGCGCTGGCGCGTCGCCGGCGCAGGGCGAACGTCAGGCGACGGCAAGCTTCGCGAGATCGCCGAACGCCGCTGGATCACGCACCGCGAGATCCGCAAGCACCTTGCGATCGAGATCCACCCCCGCCTTCTTGAGACCCGCCATCAACCGGCTGTACGTCACACCGTGGGTCCGAGCCGCCGCATTGATGCGCACGATCCAAAGACCGCGAAACTCGCGCTTGCGGACTTTGCGATCGCGATAGGCGTACGTGAGCCCCTTCTCGACTGTCGATCGCGCCTGCCGGTAGCCCTTGCGACGGCCACCGACATTGCCCTTGGCGAGCTTCAGCAGCTTCTTGTGACGCTGCCGCCCCTTCGTGCCTCGCTTTACCCGTGGCATGACCGTCTATCCCTTCGCCCGCCGTTACAGATACGGGATGAGCTTCCGAATGCTCTCGTGGTCGACCATCGCCACGAGCGTGGCGTGCCGGAGCTGGCGTTTCCGCTTCCGTCCCTTGTGCGAGAGGATGTGACGGCGAAACGCCTTCCCGCGCTTGATCCGGCCGCTCCCGGTCGTCTTGAAACGCTTCGCCGCTCCGCGGCAAGTCTTGATCTTTGGCATGGAACCCCTCGCCCCGGACGCCGCGGCTCAGCGCGGTTGGAGCATCATCGACATGTTGCGGCCTTCGAGCCGCGGATTGAGCTCCATATTGCTCAGATCCTTCACTTTTTCAAATACGCCCAGGAGCTTGTCCCGACCGATCTCGGGATGCGTGATCTCGCGGCCGCGAAAGAAGACCGAGACCTTCACCCGCTGCCCGCGCTCCAAGAACTTGCGGATGTGCGCCACCTTGAAGTCGATGTCGTGACCGTCGGTCCGTGAGCCCATCTTGACTTCCTTGACGGTGACGAAGACCTGCTTCTTCTTCGACTCCTGCGTCTTTTTCTTCTTTTCGTACCGGAACTTACCGTAGTCCATGATCCGGCACACCGGGGGCTCGCGGTGGGGGCGATCTCGACCAGATCGAGCTCTTTGGCTTCGGCGAGACGCAGCGCCTCGGGAGTCTCGAGCACGCCGAGCTGCGAACCGTCCGCGTCGATGACGCGAACCTCGCGAGCGTGGATCTGGTAGTTGATGCGGGTCTGGGCTTCTTTGCCGCTTATGGGACACCTCCTGCCGCTTTCGGCTGGATCTCGGTCATGGCCTTCTCGATGAGCTCGGGAATGGAGAGCGCAGGAAGGGTTCCGGCACCGCGCCGACGAGGCGCGACCGTGCTCGGATCGCGACTTCCTTGTCGCCGATCACCAGAACGAACGGAATCTTCTGGAGCTCCGCTTCACGGATCTTGTACCCGAGTTTCTCCTTCCGCAAATCGGCTTCGGCGCGGAAGCCGGCGGCTCGCAGCGCCGTCAGCACGCTTTCCGCATACGCATGCTGGTCTTCGGTGACGGTCACGAGGCGCATCTGGATCGGCGCGAGCCAGAGCGGAAAATCACCGCCGCAGTGCTCGATGAGGATCGCCATGAAGCGCTCGATCGAGCCGAGGAGCGCGCGGTGGATCATCACCGGGCGTTCTTCCTCGCCGGACGAGTTCACGAAATGCAGATCGAAGCGCTCCGGCAGTCCAAAGTCGAGCTGAACCGTCCCGAGCTGCCACTCGCGCCGCATCGCATCGAGGATGCAGAAGTCGATCTTCGGTCCGTAGAACGCCCCGTCGCCCGCATTCACTTCGTACGCGATACCGCGATTGTGCAGAACCTGCGTCAACGTTGCCTCGGCTCGTTCCCACATCGCGTCGTTGCCGATCGATTTTTCCGGCCGCGTCCCGAGGAAGATGCGTCGCTCGGGAAACCCGAACAGGTCGTAGGTACGAAAGAGCATCTCGATGACGCGACCCACTTCGCCCTCGATCTGGTCGGGCGTGCAGAAGATGTGGGCATCATCCTGCGAGAATGACCGGACGCGTGTGAGGCCGGCGGTCACGCCGGAGCGCTCGTAGCGATGGAGCCGACCGAAATCCGCGAAACGGATCGGCAGGTCGCGATACGAGCGCGTCGACATGCCGTAGAGAAGGCAGTGGCTCGGGCAGTTCATCGGCTTCACCGCCATCGCCCGACCGTCGGCCTCGGTGAAGTACATGTTCTCGCGGTAGTTGTCGTAGTGCCCGGAGCGCTTCCACAACTCGACGTCGAGCACCTGCGGCGTCAAGCACCTCTTCGTACCCGAACTGATCGTAGAGACGCCGAATGTACGCGATCAGCTCGTTGTAGATGATCGCGCCTTTGGGATGAAAACGGGCTGGCCGGCGCCTCGGGATGGAAGCTGAAGAGGTTCAGGTCACGGCCGAGGCGACGGTGATCGCGACGCTTGGCCTCTTCGAGCATCGCCAGGTGCGTCTTCAGCTCCTTGGGCGACGGGAAGGCGGTGCCGTAGATGCGCTGGAGCATCTCGTTCTGCTCGCTGCCCCGCCAATACGCGCCCGCGACACTGGTGAGCTTGAATGCCTTCAACCGTCCGGTCGAGGGCACGTGCGGCCCCCGACAGAGATCGGTGAAATCGCCCTGCGTGTAGAGCGACACCCGCTCCTCGGGAATGCCTTCGATGATCTCGACCTTGTAGTGCTCACCGAGCTCGCGGAAGAAAGCGATCGCGTCGTCCTTCGCCAGCTCACGACGCTCGACGGGGAGATTCGCGGCGGCGAGCTCACGCATCACGACCTTCGATGCGCTCGAGATCCTCCGGCGTGAACGGTCGGTCGTGCTTGAAGTCGTAGTAGAATCCGGACTCGATCACGGGACCGATGGTGACCTGTGTCTCGGGAAAGAGCCGCTTGACCGCATGCGCCATCAGGTGGGCGGTCGAATGACGGATGACCTCGAGGCCCTCCCGCGACTCGGGAAAGATCGGCCGGACGACCGCATCGTGATCGATGGCGCGCGAGAGGTCGACCACCCGATCATCGACGGCAGCCGCGATCGCGTCGCCAATGCGGCGCTCGCCGAGCGCCTGCAAGGCCTCGCGGGCGCTCACGCCGTTCCGAACCTCGACCGCGTTCCCGCTCGGCGTCGCAACACGAAGCGCGCCCTCATTCATGCGAAGCGAGGGCGGAGATGTCTTGGTAGGCACGGGCGGGATTGAACCGCCGGCCTCTTCCGTGTCAGGAAGCGCTCTCCCACTGAGCTACGTGCCTGAGATTCGATAACAGACCGTTTCGGCTATCAATCGGCACCTGGAGTGTCAAGCTGCAGAACGCGTCACGGAGCACTTTGACGATGCTGGCGATGCTCCTCTGCAGCGCGATTCACGCGGCGGCGGACGAGTCGACCCCGCGCGAGACGTTTTCCGTCACCTACACCATCGAGGTCGACGCCATCGACCCGGCACGAGCGCGCGTACGATGGGACCTGGCGGGCATCGACGAGATCGAACGCATTCGACTGCGCTTCGATCCGACCCGCTTCGACGGATTCGCCGGCAGCGGCACCATCGAGCACCGGCGCGGAGAGATCGTGTGGTCGCCGTCGGGTCCGTATGCCGAGCTCCGCTACGTGGCGCATGTCGACCACCGGCGAGCCGCCGACAAGGGCTACGACAGCTATGCAGGCGACGGCTGGATCCTGTCGCGCACCACCGCCTTCTTCCCACGCAGCGCCGCGCTGTTCCGTCGCGACGTCGAGCCGCATCCCGAATCGCGGGCGCGGCTCGTGCTCCGATTGCCCGCGGGTGGGATTCCGCGACCGTCTTTCCGGCCGACGGTCCGAATCGTTACGTCGTCGAAACGCCGCATCAACGGTTTCGACCATCCACGAGGCTGGATGCTGCTCGGCCACATGCGCAGGACCGACGTCACGATCGCAGGGACGGCGATCACGATCGCGCATCCGCCGGCCGTCGCGCTCAAGGTCGATCGGATGCTCGAGCTGTTGACGCGAGCGATCCCCGCGCTCACTGCGCTCTTCGATCGGCCGCTCCCGCGCCTCTTGATCGTGCTCGGCCCCGATCCAATGTGGCGCGGCGGCTTGAGCGGAGAGGAGTCGTTCTACATGCACGGCGAACGACCGCTACGGACACGCGACCACACGAGCCCATACCTGCACGAGCTCTTCCACGTCGCGGCGCCCTTCCGACCGAATGCCGACGCGCACTGGGTCACGGAGGGGCTGGCGGAATACTATTCCATCGAGCTCCCGCATCGCTTCGGTCTGTTGTCGGAAGCGACGTTCCAACGCGGCCTCCAGCTCTTCGCGGAGCATGGCGTCTGGGGCCAGGATTTCACGCACGCGCGCGCCCCCGCGCTCCGCAACAACAGCGCCCCGCTGGTGATGTACGTCCTCGACCGCCGGATTCGTGCCGCGACCGGCGACCAGCACGGCCTCGATACGGTGGTGGCGAGCCTCGCGCGCGAGGGCGGTGTCGTCTCGACGGGGCGCTTCCTCGGCACGGTGCAGCGCGTGTCCGGGAAGAGCTTCGCGAGCTTCTTTCGCCGCCACGTGTACCACGGCGAGCAACCATTGCTGGCGTCACCCGCCCGCTGACCACCACCGCCCCCGCATATCGGGCAGCCCTCCGGACTGGTATGATCCCACCCGATGCGGATCGTCCCCTGGCGCTCCCTGCGCCTCCGTCTCATCGTTCTGCTCGTCCTCTCGGTGGTGTGCGTGCTCGCCGCGGCGACCGCGCTCGAGATCCGGCTCTCGACTCGCCTGGCGGAACGTAATCTCCAGGAGCGCGCGCTCACCCTCGCCAAGGAGATCGACATCCTGCTCGGCTCGCTGTGGGGACGGACCGATCTGCGCAATTTTCACCACCGGTTGGCCGAGCTCGCCCGAACCCACCGCAACGTCGCCGACATCGAGATCCTCCTGCCCGTACGCGACCAATGGCGGTTGCTCGGGAGCTCCGGCCGCGCGGCACCCACGGAACCGATCGCGCCTCGACCGCCTGGCGATGGAGCTCGATCAGCCGATGTGGCAGCTGCTGCCCGGCAGCTCGCACCTCGGGCTCGCCGTCGCGCCCTTTCACCTCGGTCAGCGCGTGATCGGCGCGATTCGCGTGAAGGCGTCGCTGTCCGAGGTCGAACGCCTCGCCAACATCCAGGCGCAACGCGCCCTGATGCTCGCACTGCTGTCGGTCCTCGGCATCGCCGGCGTCCTCGGTGTCATACTGACTCGGACGATCGCGCGACCGGTCGGCCTCTTGGTGGACGCCATGAATGCCGCACGCGCGGGGCGCCTCGATACCCGCGTCCAGCTCCGCGGCAGCGACGAGCTGCAGCAGCTCGGCGACCACTTCAACAGGATGCTGGAGACGATCGCACGCGCCGATCACGAAAAGCGCGAGCTCGTCGATCGCCTCAGCCGTTTCAACGACGAGCTCGAGAGCCGCGTCGCGACCGCAACGGCGGACATCGCCGCGAAGAACCTCGAGCTCCAGCGCATCAATGAGCAACTCTGGCACGTCCAGAAGCAACTCGGCCGCGCCGAGCGGCTGGCGGCGCTCGGGCAGATGACGGCGGCGATCGCGCACGAGCTCGGCACGCCTCTGAACTCCGTGCTCGGCTACACGCAGCTCCTCCAGAAGGAAGTCACGAGCGACGACGGACGCGAGAAGCTCGCCATCATCGAGTCGCAGGTCCGCATCATGAGCCAGGCGATCCGCAATGCGCTCGATCAGACACGCACCCCGTCGGTCGAGCGCCGACCGGTCGCCGTCGCGGGGTTGATCGAAGAGACATTGGCACTTCTTGGCGCCGGCGCTCAGCGCCAAGGGCATCGCCGTCACGCGCCAGCTCGACGGCGCCCCGGCGACGATCGCCGCCGACGCACGCGGCTTGCAGCAGATTCTCTTGAACGTGCTCACGAACGCCGTCGACGCGCTCGATCCCGGCGGTCACATCCGCGTACAGGCGGAGTCCCATCGGTCGAACGGGGGTCCACCGGGACTTCGGCTCCGCATCACCGACGACGGCAAGGGCATCGCACCGCAGGATCTCGAGCACATCTTCCAGCCGTTCTTCACGACCAAGGAGATCGGTCGCGGCACCGGGCTCGGACTCACCATCACGCAGGACATCGCCCGCGCGCACGGCGGGACCATCCGCGTCGACAGTAGCCTCGGCGGCGGGACGACCGTCGACATCACGATCGGTGGTGGAGCCGGCACGTGACGCCCCGCCTCCTCGTGATCGACGACGACGCGGTGACTCGTGAGCTCCTGACCGAAGTGCTGCAGGACGAAGGGTACGCCGTCGAGGCTTGCGAGAGCGGCAAGCTCGCCTTGCAGCGCACCGCCGAAGACAAGTTCGACCTCGCCATCACCGACGTCCGGATGCCCGAAATGGACGGCATCGCGGTGACGCAAGCGCTCAAGACCCGCCAACCCGAACTCCAGGTGATCGTCATGACCGCCTTCGGCTCCGTCGAGACCGCGGTCGAGGCGATTCGCCACGGGGCTTTCGACTACGTCAGCAAGCCGATGAACCTCGACGAGATCAAGTCGACGGTCCGGCGCGCGCTCACCGAGCGCGACGTCTCCGGAGTCGCCACCCGACGGCGGACCGCCGATCGTCGATTCGAGCGTCGTGGTCGGACGAAGCCCGGCGATGGTCGAGGTCTACCGAACCCTCGCCCGCGTCGCGACCTCGCGCAGCACCGTCCTGATCGAGGGCGAAAGCGGCACCGGCAAGGAGCTGATCGCCGCGGCGCTCCATCGCCACAGCGACCGTGCGAGCGGCCGCTTCGTCGCCGTCGACTGCGGGTCCCTCACCGATTCGCTGCTCGAGTCCGAGCTCTTCGGTTATGTCCGCGGCGCCTTCACCGGCGCGGTGGGCGAAAGAAGGGCCTCTTCGAGGAGGCCGACGGTGGAACGATCTTCCTCGACGAGATCGGCGACATCGGGCCGTCGATGCAGGCGAAGCTGCTGCGGGTGCTGCAGGAGTACGAGATCAAGCGGGTCGGCGGCCAGGAATGGATCCGGGTCGACGTGCGCGTCGTCGCCGCGACCAATCGCAACCTCGAACAGCTGGTCGCACACGGAACGTTTCGCGAGGACCTCTTCTACCGGCTGAAGGTCGTCACGATCACCCTCCCTCCGCTGCGGGATCGCCGCGAGGACATTCCGCTCCTGGCCGAGTACTTCGTGCGGCGTCACGCGGCGCGCAGCAACAAGCCGGTGACACATTTGACGCCCGAGGCCATGGGGCTCCTGACCGAACATCCGTGGCCCGGCAACATCCGGGAGCTCGAGCACTGCATCGAGCGCGCGGTGGCCCTGGCGAGCGGACACGTGCTCACCCCAGACGACCTCGCACCCGAGCTCCGCGGCGGGATCGACGCCACGCTCTTCCGCGGCGCCCCGACGCTGGAAGAGGTCAAGCGTCGCTACCTCGCCCACGTCCTGCAGGAGACGGGCGGGAACATCTCGCGCGCCGCCACCATTCTTGGGGTCGAGCGCCGGTCCCTTCAGCGCATGCTGCGACGCTACGGCCTCCGCACCAGCTGAGGCGTTCTGCCCCGGCCTCCGCGGCATTCGGACGCAGCATCGCAATTGATGGATTCTTCAAGCGTTTCGCCGTACCGCCGGGTTTGCCCTGCGACCTTTGCGCAGCCGTGATCATGCAGAACGACGCGTAACTAGCTGATCTATCGACGCCGACATCGTGGCCCGGTGGTTGCTGATGCATGGCTCCGACGATGCGTATCCTGGTGATCGACGACGACGCCATCTTCAGCCGCTACCTGGCCGAGGTGCTGACCCACCTCGGCCACCAAGCGGAGTGGGTGACCGACGGATTGCTCGGCTTCGAACGATGCCTCAGCAACCTCTACGACCTGGTCATTTGTGACGTCCGCATGCCCCTGATCCTCGGCACCGAGCTGGTGGCCGAGCTCAGGCGCGATCTCCCGGAGCTCCCCGTCATTCTCATTTCTGCCTTCGCCGATGATCAGCTGGCGGCGCAGGCGCACGAGCGGGGGCCTGGCTTCTGTCCAAGCCCTTCGACGCAGCGGTGTTGGGTGAAGTGCTCGAGCGCGTGGCGACAGCGCCGCGGCTCGCTTCTTAAAGGAGACATCATGACGAACGAAACTGGAACGATTCCTCTCGAGCGCGAGCGCCGTCTCGTGCTCGCGATTCTCGAAGAAGCCGTCCGCAGCTATCAACGCTACGCCTTCGCGACCAATCGCCGCGGTCGACGTCTCTTCGGTGAGACCTGCGAATGGTTCGATGCGCACGACGATCCTTGGATCTTCTCGTTCGAGAACATCTGCCACGCGCTCGACCTCGACCCCGACCACATCCGTGAGGGCCTCTCGCGCTGGCGTCGCGATCAGGCTCCGCGTCGGCCACTGGTCACAGTGCCCATGGCGCCAGGCTACCGCCTCCGCCGCGCTGCCGGCTGAAACGATTCGCGCAATGCCGCATGCGTCTGGGGTCGCTTCGAATTTGCCGCCGTCGACGCTTTCCGCGTAGAATGCCCCATGGCTGAGGCGAAGCGTGCGACGCAGAAGCGATCCCAGCGCAACGTACGGGCTCTCGTGGTCGAGGAGGCCCTCTCGACCTGGGTTCCTCCCACCATCGGCGCGATTCTCCTCGGCGCCGCCATGCTGCTCGATGCCCTTGGCGCACTCTCCGAGCCGGTTGCCGCAGTCCTCGCAGTCGTCGCTCTCTGATTCTCGGGGCCTATGCCGCCCTCGGCCCCTTGATGCACGGCGCCGAAGCGCCCAAGCTCCAACCGCTCGTCCTCTCGGCCATCGCGCTGGCGTGGATCGCGACCTTCGCCCTTCCCTTCGCGCTACGCCTGTTCCCGGGCGCTCCCGTCGTCACGACGGTCCTCGAACCGAAGCACACCGGCAACACGTTCCCGCTCGGGAACGGCCGGTTCGACTTGGTCGTGGACGCGCACCTGCCCATGTCGTCGGACCGGCAGAATCGCCAGCTCTATTACGCACTCACCATGACCGACGGCGCGGGCGCATCGCACCGCTACGACGGCGAGCTCGGAGATCGCTGGCAGACGCGACGTCTCGGCCGGCGTGGAACCGCCCCGGTCCACCTCGAGCACCTCTCCACCAGCCATGAGATCGACAGTCCGGCGGGCGGATCGCTGCGTCTCGACGACGTGACCCTCTCCGGGGTCCCGAACGCAACGCTTTCCGGATCCTTCTACCGCCATCGCATTCCCGGTGCGGCATGGCTCCTCGTCGGCGGCATCCTGCTCGGGGTCTGCGCGCTCGCCTTCGACCTCTGGTGGGATCCGCGACGCACCCCGACGGCGGCGCTCGTCACGGCCACGGCCACGGGCGCCATGCTGGTATTCTGCAGCTCGGCCGCGGGTCACCCGGGGTTGCGCCAGGTGTTCGGCTCGACCATCGTCGGTGGCATCGGGGAGTGCCGACGGCGGGTATCATCGCCTGGTTGGCGCGACGGTCTTCGTGGACACGCGCGATCACATCCCGGCGCGCAGCTTGACACTGGTTGCGACGGCGGACGCGAACCGCCCGGCACCGTCCGGGAATCTCGGAGACGTTGCCAGGCTCGGGGGCAGGCGACCCCGGCCAACGCGGCTGGGTCCTGTGGCTCGCACTCCTCGGCGCCGCAGTCCTCGTCATCCTGGTTTCGCGTGCCGATCTCGATCAACTGATCCACACGGCGCGCAGCATCGCCCCGATCGCTCCTCGTCTTGCCCGCGCTCGCGACCCTTGGCAGCTACCTCACGATGGCCTGGTCGTATCAGGGCATCGCGCGGGTCGCGGGATACACCCTTCCGTTCGGCGAGATGTGCCGCATCACGCTCGTCGCCAATACGGCAAACTACCTGCTCTCGACCGGCGGCCTCTCCGGGTTCGCGCTTCGCATGTATCTCTTCGCGCGTCGCGGGATTCCCGCCGGAAGCGCGGTGCTCATCTCGCTCGTACAAACCCTGCTCACCAACCTCGTGCTGTTGGTGTTCGTCATGTGGGGCTTCGCCCTCCTGCTCTTGTCCCACAATCTCGTCGGTCGCGACCTGGTCGCCGCCGGCGCGCTGTTGATCGGGTTCGGGCTCGCCGTGATCGCGACCTGCCTCGTGCTGTTGCGCCGCACCTGGCGACGCGGGCTGCTCTTCCGGGCGACACGCCTCCTCGATCGCATCCTGCAACGGATCGCCCGCATCGCCGACCGCGCCGTTCGTCGCTCATCCGCTTTCAGCACAACCTGAACGTCGGACTCGACTTCCTCCTGCAGCGACCGCACGACATGCTGGGACCGACGTTCTACATCGTGCTCGACTGGATCTTCACCCTGCTCGTCCTCTACAGCGCGTTCATGGCCATCGGTGTCCCGATCGCGATGAGCCACGTGATCGCCGGCTTCTGCCATCGGCATGTTCTTCTCGATCGCGTCCCTCGTGCCGGGTGGGCTCGGCATCATGGAGGGCTCGATGGCGGCGGTATTCGTCACCCTCGGCGTGCAGTTCGAGCAGGCCGTGGTCGCGATCCTGATCTATCGGGCGGCGTACTACGGGCTTCCGATCCTCGCGAGCTTGCTGGTCGCACCGCGGATGCTGCGCGCCTGACGCGGCCGCGTCAGCGCCGGAACGGTCGAACGTGCCGGCGCGCGCCTCGGCCTCGATGGCGCGGATCTTGGCCACGCGGCGTGCGTGGCGCTCGGCGTTCGAAAAGCGTGCGGCGAGAAACGCGCGCGTGACCTCGGCAGCGGTCTCGACGCCGATCACCCGTGCGCCCAGGCAGAGGACGTTCAAGTCGTCATCCTCGACGCCCTGCCACGCCGAGAACGTGTCGTGGCAGAGCGCGGCGCGCGCTCCCGGCACCTTGTTGACCGCGACCGACACCCCGACGCCGCTGCCACAGACCAGGATGCCGCGCTCCGCTCGACCCTCGATGACCGTCGTCGCGACCGCGCGCGCAAATCAGGGTAGTCGGACGGCGTCGTGTCGAAGCCGCCGCAGTCGACGACCTGGTGGCCCGCATTCTCGACCTCACGCACCACCCGGGCCTTCAACGGGAACCCAGCGTGATCGCACCCGATCGCGACGATCATCCGCGGCCTCGCGTGTCGCCGAGGAGCGTTCGGACGTGCTGCGCGACGTTCTCGGCCGTGAACCCGAGCCGCTCGAGGTTGACCTCGCCCGGCGCCGAGGCACCGTAACGATCGAGACCGACGGCGCGCCCACCGTCGCCGAGCCAGCGTTCCCAGCCGAACGTGACGCCCGCTTCGACGGAGACGCGCGTCGTGATGGCGGCAGGAAGGACCGACGCACGATACTCGGCATCTTGCTCCGGCAAATGCCTCCCAGCACGGCATCGAGACGACGCGGGTCGCCACGCCCTCGGCCGCGAGGAGTCGATGCGCCGCAAGCGCAACGTGCACCTCGGCGCCGGTGCCCATCAGGATCGCGACCGGCTGGCCCTTCTCCGGATCGGCGACGACGTATGCGCCGCGCGCCGCACCGCGTGCCACCTTCGCGTCGATCACCGGCAGCTTCTGCCGGCTCAGGACCAACGCCACCGGGCGACGGCGCTGCGTGATCGCGAACCGCCATGCCTCCGCCGACTCGTTCGCATCGGCCGGACGCATGACCGCGAGGCCGGGCATCGCGCGCAGCGACATCAAGTGCTCGACGGGCTGATGCGTCGGACCGTCCTCGCCGAGCGCGATCGAGTCGTGCGTCCACACGAAGATCACCGGCAGCTCGTTCAACGCCGCGAGGCGCACCGCGGGGCGCATGTAGTCCGAGAAGCAGAAGAAGGTCGCGACGAAATGACGGACACCGCCGTGGTAGGCCATGCCGTTCGCGATCGCCCCATGGCGTGCTCGCGCACGCCGTAGTGAATGTTTCGGCCGGCGCCGCTCTGGCCGTCGAACGCGCCCCCGTCCTTGAGCGCCGTGCTGGTCGACACCGAGAGGTCGGCGTCTCCGCCCACGAGCTCGGGCATGCGCGGCGGCGATGGCGTTCAGGGCCTTGCCCGACGACTGGCGCGTCGCCTGCGCGTCCTTCTCCCGAAGACCGGCGAGGCCTTGGTCCCAGCCCGCCGGCAGCTCGCCGGCCTGCACGCGCCGCCACTCCGCCGCGAGATCCGGGTGCGCCTTCGCGTAGCTCGCGAACCGCGCTGCTCCACTCCGACTCCTGGCTCGCGCCGCGCTCGACCGCCGAGCGGAGATGCGTGCCCGCCTCGGGCGGGACGTAGAACGATTGCGCCGGGTCGAAGCCCGAGCGCCTGCTTGGCAGCCGCCACCTCATCCGGTCCGAGCGGGCTCCCGTGCGCCTCCGAGGTGCCCTGCTTCTTGGGCGCGCCGTAGCCGATCGTCGTCTGCACGACGATGATCGAGGGCCGCGTCGTGTCGGCCTCCGGCCTCGGTGATGCGCAGCGATCGATCGCGGCGAGATCCGTGTCGCCGTTCTCGACCTTCAACACCTGCCAGCCGTACGCGGCGTAGCGCGCGCCGACGTCCTCGGTCGAGAACGCGAGCGAGGTCGGTCCGTCGAGCGAGATGTGGTTGCAGTCGTAGAGGTAGATCAGCTTGCCGAGCTTCAGATGGCCGGCGAGCGACGCGGCTTCCGCCGAAATGCCCTTCCATCGAGATCGCCGTCCGACACGATCGCGTAGGTCCGATGGTCGACGATCGTGTGGCCCGGACGGTTGAAGCGATGCGCGAGGCGCGTTCCGCCATCGCCATGCCGACGCGCGTTGGCGCGTGCCCTGCCCGAGCGGTCCCGTCGTGGCCTCGACGCCCGGGCGTGAGGAGCGTCTCCGGGTGTCCCGGCGTCCGACTTTCCCACTGCCGGAACGCTTGCAGGTCGGCGAGCGTGAGGTCGTAGCCGGTCAGGTGCAGCAGGCGGTAGAGCAGCATGCTGCCGTGGCCGGCCGACAGGACGAAACGATCGCGATCGGGCCAGTGCGGGTTCCGCGGATTGTGACGCAGGTGCCGCTGCCAGAGCACGTACGCCATGCGGCGCGGCTCCCATCGGCAGCCCCGGATGTCCCGAGTTGGCCTTCTGCACGGCGTCGATGGCGAGCGTACGGATGGTGTTGACGGCGAGCTGCGCGGATGTCCTCGTCCTTCACGGCGACCCTCCCCTCGAGTGCGACGGCTACCGCGGAGGCATAGCGCGGACGGGCCGGGCAGCTCAATCGCCCTTCTCGTCCGCGGGCGGGAGCGGCAGGACCGCGCTCAGCTGCCGCGCCAGCGTCGCCGGGATCGGAGGTCGGGGCGAGGCAGCGACCACGCCTCGCAGACGTAAGCGGTCGTGCGGCCATCGATCGCGTGCTTCTCGCCGACGATCGCGAGCGCCGCGCTGCCGCCGCGAGATCCCCGCCTTCGCGGGTCACGACGAGCGCGCGGTTGGGAAGGTAGGTCGTCTGCACGACCCGCATGAGCGCGTGCGGTCGAAGCCGCACCCGCCGCCGGTTCGACGAGCACGATCTCACGCGGCCGATCGAGCAACGCTTCCGACGACGCCGAGCAGCCGGGAGCGCTCGTCGGTGCCGCGGTGACGCCGCGTCCCAACGCCAGGACGCACGCTGCGGCCCGCGCGCGCCGCGCCGTTTCACGTCGTCGGTGAACGTCGCCAGGCGTACGAGGTTCTCCGCTGCGACGGCATTGCCTGGACGGGAGCGCACCGTCGTCGGCGGGCTTCGCGCGCGGCAATCCCGGATCGCGCATCGTCGCCGGCCTCGAAGTACGCGCCGCGCTCGGGATCGGAGAAATCCCGGTCGAGCGTCTCGTGCAGCGCGCCGTGCCTCGGTGAGCCAACGGAGGTCGAAGGTCGCCTCGTAGAGGTCGAGAAAGCCCGCGGCGAGAAACGCATGGTCTTCGAGAAACGCCGCCTGCCCGGCGCTGCCGTCGGCATGGACGCGCAGCAATCTCCATTCGCCCGCATGTGGTCGAGGACGAACCTCGCCGCCTCGACCGCCGCCTGCAACGTACCGCGGCTCGTCGAGGACGGCTCCGGCCCGCGCCAAGGCCGAGATCGCGAGACCGTTCCAGCCCGGCCAGGATCTTCGTGTCGACGAGGGCGCTGGACGCGCCGCGCGCGCGCCTGCAAGAGCGCGGGCTCGGGCGTCCGTCAGGCAATGCCGCGGCACCGGCGTCCCCCTCCGACCAGGCACGCGACGACGCAGCACCGTACGACCGCCGAGGTTCCCGGCGGCATCGACGCCGTAGTAGTGTCCCGACCCGCGGACCGCTGGTCGGGCGTGAGCACCGCGCCGATCTCGTCCGGCGTCCACGTGTAGTACGTCCCCTCGCCCCCAGGATCGTCCGCGTCGACGGCTGCCCAGAACGCGCCTCTCGGGCGCTCGCAAGGTCCGGAGCACGTCGTCGAGAATCGCGCGCGCGACGTCGCCCCAGGTCGCGTCGCCAGTCGCCTGCAATGCCATCAGGTAGACGCTCGCGAGCTGGGCGTTGTCGTAGAGCATCTTCTCGAAGTGCGGGATCAGCCAGGCGGCGTCGGTCGCATAGCGATGGAAGCCGCCGCCCAGCTGGTCGTGGACTCCGCCGGCCGCCATGACCTGCGAGGGTCCGTTGCACCATCGCGAGCGCCGTCGGCGCCCTGGTGCGGCGGTAGTAGCGCAAGAGGAACTCGGAGGCCGGCCGGCATCGGGAACTTCGGCGCCCGACCGAAGCCGCCGTGGTCGCGGTCGAAGCGCGCGCCGGTAGCGCGCGAAGGCTGCGTCGAGCGACGGCGCGGCCCGGCATGCCCGTCGGCGGGCTCGACGTCGCTCGCCGCGTGCGACGCGCGCGGTCAGCTGCGCGACCTCGGCGACGATGCTCGGCCGGGTTCGTCGCGATAGGCGTCGGCGAAGTGTCGGAGCAGGGAGAGGAAACCCATGCGTGCGCCCGCGCTCGCCGTCGCGAGGCGGAAAGTACGTGCCGGCGAAGAAGACCTCGCGATCGGGCGTCAGCCAGACCGTCATCGGCCAGCCGCCGCCACCCGTCGAGGAGCGCGACGGCCTGCAGGTACGATCCGCGTCGACGTCCGGGCGCTCTTCGCGGTCGACCTTGATCGCCACGTAGTCGCGCGTTCATGGCGCGCCGCGATCTCCTCGTCCTCGAACGACTCTTCCTCCATCACGTGGCACCAGTGGCAGGTCGCGTAGCCGACGCTCGAGCAGCACGAGCTTGTCCTCGCGGCGCGGCGCGCGCGAACGCCTCGTCGCCCCACGGGTACCAGTCCACGGGATTGTGCGCGTGCTGGCGGAGGTAGGGGCTGCGCTCCAACAGCAGCCGGTTGGTGTAGCAGTGCCGAGCCGTCCGCGCGGCGATGGCGGGTACGCGGCTGGCTCGCGGCTGCTCTCGCGCGCGGCGGCCTCGCGCAGCCGTGCGACGAGCTCGGCCGACGCGCTGCGGCACCCGGGCAATGGATCGCTGACCGGCACTGCCGGCGGCTCGCTCCGTTGGCAGGCGAGCAGCAGAGTCGCGAGGACGATCGCGCCCTCACGCCGTCCCGGACGCCGACCCGGTGCGCTCCGCTCAGCGCGGCGGAACGTCGCCGCGGAGGAGGCCATCTGCGATCCATCGCAGCACGAGCGCGCGCGGCCGTCGACGCGACCTCTCCCCGCGGAATCGACCGTGGCCAGCGCGTCACACATCGCGGCGAAGTCCCCAGCGCCTGGACGTGACTCCATGGCGATGCGCTCGACGCGCGTCCATGCTCGCCTGGAAGACGCGATCGTCCTGACGCCAGACCCGCAGCCGCCCGTCCTCGCGGACCCAGTCTCCGGCCGACGCGCCGGCGGCGTCGGCAGCCCAAATGCGATGCACCGGCCAAGCGACTGCGCAGGACCTCGAGCGCAGGGACGAGCCGGAGCCGCAAGCTCGGCCACGCGTCGGGCGGCAGCCGCCGGAGCGTCTCGACGTCGAGGAGCTCGACGTCGGCGGCGTCGAAGACGGTCGAGACGCGCCCACTCGAGCCGCGCGAGATCCGGCACGAACGCTGGGTGGGCAGTGCGCGGCATCCGCCGCGAGGAACTCGGAGAAGCCGCGACCGAACCATCTGAGCGACGGATGGATCGACCGATGCGCCGTCACGTACGTCATGCGCGACGGCTCCGAAACGCGTCGGGACCGAGGATCGCGGCCACCCGCGGATAGTCCTCGGCGAGCACGTCGAGCAGGCGTGCGCAGTACATGCGCGCATAGATCTCGAGACGCGCCGGCCGCGCCCAAGTCGCCCGTGGCTCCGGATCTCGCGCGAGCGCCGACCCGGTGACGCAGTCCTCACCACGAGCGCGAGCGGGTGATGCCCGCGAAGAACTCGCGCTGGAGGTCAGGCAGACGCAGCATGCGCCCCCAGGACGTCGTCTTCCACCGCGCGCGCACGCTCCGCTTCGGCCAAGAGCTCGGGCCAGGCGGGGATGTGCTCGTCCCATTCGATGAGCGTCGACGACTCCGCCCGAAACGCTCCAGCGTCGCGCGATAGAGCGTCCCACACCTCCGCCCGCACCGGCGCGTCGTGCGTGTCGAGCAGGTGCGGTCCCGTGATCGCTGTGGCCGGCGAGATGGATCTGCCCGACGCGATCCGCCGGCACGCCGGCGATGTAGGTCGCGGGATCGAAGCCGTGGTTGACCGCGCTCACGTAGACGTTGTTGACGTCGAGGAGGATGCCGCAGTCGGCGCGCACGACTGACCTCGGCGAGAAACTCCCACTCCGGCATCGCCGACTGCGCGTAGGTCAGATAGCTCGAGACGTTCTCGACCAGGATCTGTCGGCCCAAGCGCGCTTGGATGCGCTCGACGCCGCTCGACCACGTGCGCCAGCGCCTCGTCGGTGTACGGCAGCGGGAGCAGGTCGTGCGCATAGTGACCGCCGACGCTCCCCAGCACAGGTGATCGGAAATCCAGGCCGGCTCGACACGCGCGCGGCCAGCGCCGCGCAGCTCGTCGAGGTAGGTCGTCGTTCAGCGGGTCGATCGGAGCCGAGCGACAGCGACACGCCGTGCAACGCGACCGGGCGAGCTCAGCGCGCCCGGTCGAGGACGCGAGCGGTCGGCCGCCGCGAACCATGAAGTTCTCGGAGATGAGCCTCGAACCAGTCGACGCGTGCCGTTCCGTCCAGCACCTCGCCGGTAGTGCACGGTTCGAAGACCTACCCCATGACCGAGATACGGCAGCGTGATTCCCATCATCGTTCCTTCTGCCCAGGTCGCCTCGACTTTTCCACCGGGCTCGAGCGCCGGACGCCCCTCTTGATGCCGGACGCCGCCGGCGGTCGCGGCGGGGTTAGCTGCGACGCAACGTGGCGAACCATCGGAGTACCGATATCGCTCCGCCACCATTTTCATGTTGACATTTCGTGAAGCACACTGGTTCTCGGAAGCGACGGACGAGGACCCGTGAGGCTCGAGATGCCGGCGACCAATGGTCTCCCCCATCGAACGCGACCATGCCGCGCATGCGCAGGATCGCCCGGCGCCGGACGATACGCCTGCCGACCGGAGCCGCCGCCGCGCCCAGTGGATGACGCTCGCACAGCACGGCGACGCGCACGGCCTACCGGGCGCTGCTCGACGACCTCGGACCCGTGCTCGTCCGCTTCCTCCGCCGGCGCGTCAGGGACAGCCAGGACTCTCGCCGACGCGCTACCAGGACACGTTTCTGGCCCTGCACCGCGCGCGCGTCACACCTACTCAACCGCCTCGGCCGATCGAGCCGTGGCTCTTCGCGATCGCACGCAACGTCGCCGCGGACTACGGCCGCCGCTGGGAGCGGCGCACGCGCCACGAGGTGTTGACCGACAGCGCCCCGGAGCCGGTTCCGGAACCGGCGCCGCGTGATTGGGGACCGATCTGCGCAACGGCAATGCGTGCGCTGCCCAACCGCCAACGCGAAGCGCTCCAGCTGCTTGAAGTTCAGGGCTGTCGATCCGCGAGGCCGCGGCCCGGGTCGGGACGCACACCGGGAGCGCTCAAGCTGCCAGGCGCACCGCGCGTATCTCGCCTTGAAGACCGCCTTTCGAAAGTGAGCCATCCGTCATGGTGACCCCAGAGCATCACGTCGCTCTCGTCGAGCACCTCGTCGAATCCGTCCGAGCCGGTCCGGCGCATCTGGCCGGTGCGCATCCGGATGACGGTGCTCCTCGTCATGTGGAGCACGCTCGGCATCCTCGTCGCCTCCACCTGGCCGCGACCGGACCTCGTGGAAGAGGCTGCGCGATCCGATCTTCGCGATCGGGCGATGATCGCTCGTGGCGTCGCCACCGGCTTCACGACCTTGATGGCGCTGCGTTGCGCCGTGCCTGGACGTGCGCCCACACGCTTCGAAGGCCTCACCGCCCTGCTCCTGATCGCGGCGGCCAGGCGCGCTCGCGCGCTCGGAAGTCGTGATCAGGCGCCCGGCAACGCAGGCTTGCTGGCTCTGCAGCATCAGGACGATCGCAGTCGCGGCTCTGCCCGTGGATGACGCTGCTGCATCGCGATTCGTCGCGGCGCTCCCGTTCGCGTCGTGCGCGCCGCGGCGTCTACGCCGGAGTCGCCGCGCCGCTGTTCGCGACCACGGTGCTTGCGCATGGCGTGCCTGCCGACGGCTCGTCGCACTGGCTGCATGGCATCTCGCGGATCGTGCCGCTCGTCACGCTACCTCGCGACCCTGCTTGCGCGCGCGCTGGCTGCGGGGCTGGCGACACGCCTGACCCTCGCAACGCCGCCTCCAACGACCACTTCGCGCCTTGATCTTCGCGAGAACGGCTACGATATGGTGCCGCCCGTGGGGCGCTTGGAGTCGCAAAGGAGGCGTGGAGATGGAGCTGCCAAAGTGCCAGAAGTGCAATAACGGATTGTTGATACCGTTGTCCGACTATGGCCAGGAAGGGTGCGACTCGGTCGATCTTCAAAGCGTGGGTGTGCACCAACCCGGAATGCGGCTTCTCGCTCCGCGTCGACAAGGGCGACGTGACCTACGGAAAGAAGATCGAGCACAAGCACTGAGCACCATCTCGCGATCCGCGTCGGAAGGAAGCGCGATGACTGCGCTTCCTTTTTTTGCCCGCCGTACCGCACGCCTCGTCGCTCGGTCGTGCAGAACGGCGCGCCGTCGCGTCAGCGCACGGCCTTCCGACCGGCGATCCGCCGTGGCAACGCTCGACGAAGATGCGCGCGTCCCGCGCCCCGGCCGTGAGCGTCACCCGGAACACGCCGCCGAAGTGCGCGACGCGCTCCCGCATGCCGATCAGGCCGAGCCCGGCGATCGCCGACGGCGTCCGGAAATAGGCCTGCGCGTCGAAGCCCACGGCCGTCGTCGCTGATCTCGAGGACGATCGCACCGCTCCTCGACCGCGAGCCGGACGTGCACGCGTCGCCTGCGGCGTGCTTTGACCACGTTGATCATCGCCTCCTGAAAGATGCGGAACACCAGCAGCTCGATCGGCGGCGTGAAGCGCAGCGCCGCGATCGGCGCTATCGACGCGGATCTGCAGCCCGGACGGCGGCACGGTACTTGTCGGCCACCGACTCGATCGCCGCGACCGCGCCGAAGTCGTCCAGCACGCGGCGGATACAGCAGATGCGACATCTGGCGAACGCTCTGCACGACGTCGAGCACCTGCGCGCGGATCGTCGCGGAGCGCCAGCCGTGGTCAGCGCTCGAGCCGCCGGCAGTCTGGCGCTCCAGCAACGCGAGATCGAGCTTGATCGCCATCAGCGCCTGACACGTGCCGTCGTGGAGCTCGCGCGAGATGCGCCGCAATGCTCTCCTCGACGACGTCGAGGCGCTTGTTCGGAGAGCTGCTGCAGCTCGGCGCGGTGTTGGAGCACGAGCGCGTGCAGGCGCGCGTTGCCGATCGCCATCGCCGCGCTGTTGCCGAGGGTGGCGGCGATGTCGACGAAGCTCGGCTCCGAGCGCCGACGTGCGCGCACCGGCATCGGCGAGGATCATCCCGACGAGCTCGGACTGATACTGCAGCGGCAGCCGCAGCACGCCGTGCCGGCGACGCGCCGCTCGCGTGCATCGAGCGCCGCAACGCCTCAGCTCTCCGGCTCGAGCAGCTCCGGACGGGCGTCGGACGCGACGTTCAGCACAGTCTCCCACCGTGCCGGCTCGGCCCGTCAGCGGCGTCAGACGTGAACGTCGCTCGCCGTCGACTTCCGCCATGCAGCGCCTGCAGCTCGCCGTTCGGGTCGGCGCGCCAGACCAGCCAGAGACGCTGGAGCCGGAGCGCGCGCAGCACGCTCTGGCACACGCGCCACAGCACCTGCTCGATCTCGAGGGTGGCGGTCACGGTGCGGGTGACGTCGTAGCAGCATCGCCGCCTGCTGGTCGCGCGTGCGCGCGAGCAGTAGGCGCTGCGTGGAAGATCGCCCGGCGGTGCAGATCGAGCAGCAGTGCACCGATGCACCGAGCTCGTCACCCGCGCCCGGCGACGCTGATGCAGCGCATAGGGCGGCGGCAGCTCACCGCGCACGCCGAGCCGCCAGCGCCGATCAGGTAGGCGACGAACGTGAAGAACGCGAGCGGCATCTGGCCCCGCAGCGCCCCACGGGTAGATGAGCGGCACGCCGGTCGAGGAAGATGATCAACGCGAACGCCAAGCGCGTCGCCCGCTGGCGTCCGCCGCGACGACGTACCCGCTCACGCAGAACGCGATCGACGCTCGTCACCACGACGATGATGCCGAGGATGTAGCGTCGCAGGCCGATGCCGTAGATCGCGATCGAGGCCGAGCGCACAGAGCAGGATCTCGAGGCCGAAGCTCCCGAGCAGCGGCCGCCAGCGGTCCGGGATAGTACGCGAGCTCGATGCAGCCCGCGATCGTCGACCAGGGCCACGAAAAACGCGATGCCGCCCGGGACCCGACGCGCCATGATGCGTGCGCGTGTCGGCCTGGAATGCCTCGAGGACGTGCGGCTCCAATCGTGCGCCATGGGGGCGGCGCGACTCCGCAAACGGCTCGAGTCAATTGGCCGTGAAGTCAAGCGCGAAGCTTGCGGGCATACGGACCTTGCCCTATCGTCCGCGCGTGAACTTCGACCTCTCGCCCGAACAAGAGATGCTGCGCCGCACGGTCCGCGAGTTCGCCGAGCGCGAGATCGCGCCACGCATGCTCGAGCTCGACGAGCGCGAGGAGTTCTCGTGCGAGCTGACGCCCGCCATGGGCGAGCTCGGGCTCTTCGGCATGACGGTCTCGCCCGAGTACGGCGGACACGGTCTCGACTACCTGTCGTACATCATCGCCGTCGAGGAGATCGCGCGCGTCAACGGCTCGCAGGCCGCGACCGTCGCCGCCGAGAACTCGCTCGGCATCGGCCCGCTCTACTACTACGGCAGCGAGGAGCAGAAGCGACGCTACCTGCCCGATCTCTGCGCCGGCAAGAAGCTGTGGGGCTTCGGTCTCACCGAGCCCTCGGCCGGCTCGGACGCGGGCGGCAGCAAGACGACCGCCCGCCTCGAGGGCGATCGCTGGATCATCAACGGCAGCAAGATCTTCATCACCAACGCCGGCTCGCCGATGACCGCCGGGTCGACGGTGCAGTGCGTGACCGGCACGCGGCCCGACGGCAGCAAGGAGGTACAGCTGCATCATCGTCGAGCAGGACACCCCGGCTTCACCGACCGCGACCGATGCACCGCAAAGCTGGTGTGGCGCGCCTCCAACACCGCGGAGCTCTACTTCGACAACGTGAGCGTGCCGCGCGACAACCTGCTCGGCACGCGCGGTCAGGGCTTCCACCAGATGCTCGAGACGCTCGACTCCGGCCGGCTGTCGATCGCCGCCATGGGTCTCGGCGGCGCGCAGGGCGCCTTCGAGGCGGCGCTCGCCTACGCGCGCGAGCGCCAGCAGTTCGGGAAGCCGATCAGCCAGTTCCAGGCCAACGCGTTCAAGCTCGCCGACATGGCCACGGAGATCGAGACCACGCGCAACCTGCTCTACAAGGCCTGCTGGCTGCGCGATCAGGGACGGCGCCTTCCGCAAGGAAGCCGCGATGGCGAAGCTCTGGGCCTCGGAGGTGATGCGGCGGGTGACGCACGCCGCGGTGCAGATCTTCGGCGGGCTACGGGCTCATGGAGGAGTATCCGGTCGCGCGCTTCTATCGCGATCAGCGCCTGCTCGAGATCGGCGAAGGCACCTCCGGAGGTGCAGCGCCTGGTGATCTCCCGCCTCCTCGGCTGCTACGACGACGACTGAGTCTCGCGTTACTTGATCAGCCGCTGCACGGCCTTGAACTCCGGTACCTCGGCCGTTCGCAACAGCTCGAGGAGCGCGCTCTCGACGGTCGCCGGCGACGACGCCCGCCTGCACCATCTTCGCCCATCCGACGTCGTACTCCTCGCGGCGCCGCGACGACGTCGCGTCGTGCGCGACGTGCACCTGAAACCCGGCCGCGACGGAGATCGTGCGCCGTCTGGTTCACGCACGCGTGCGCCTCGATCCCCGCGATCAGGACCTGACGGCGGCCGAGCTCGCCGAGCGCCGCCATGAACTCGCTCGGCGCCGCAGCAGCTCATGCTCATCTTCTGGATCGGCGTCGGTGCCGGCGCGGAAAATGCTGCGCCACCTCGGCGACCGTATGCACCCACGCCTTTCGGATACTGCTCGGTCACGAGCAGCGGAACGCCGAGCGACGGCGGCGCCCTGCACGACGCTGGCGACGGCCGCCGGCGACGCGCTCGTACTCGAACAGCACCGAGCGATATCCCTCCTGCACGTCGATCACGACGAGGCACCGTGCCGTCGCGCGACAGGAGGCCGCGGGTGCCGATCGAGCGGCGCCGCCACGATCAGTGCCGCGTCAGGTTGGCGTCGTCGGCGTCGAGGCCGAAGCAGCGTGCCGAGGGCCGTGCAGGCTTCGTGCAGCGGGCCGTCGATCGTGTCGCTCACCAGTTGCTCGACGGCGGCGAGGTCGTCCGGACCCGGCGGCTCGGACTCGTGGTGCATGCCGTGCAGCGCCCACGCCACGGTGCTGAGACGGTTCCGAACCTCGGAAAGCAGTCCCAACGCCTTCTCGGGCGACATCTCCGGAGAGTCCCTTGCCTTGTCTGCCATGTGTTCCTCCGGTCGGGCCTACATCTGCATGCGTCTCGGTGGACGCCGGCAATTGCGCTCATGGCATCGGCATCGTCCAGGTGTCGCCGATACCGCGGATGACGACGCGATCGGCGTGCGCAGCCGGCCGCCGCGAGAGGCGGCGCATGGCATCGCCCGAGCGGCTCCTTGCCGAGCCGGAACGTGTCCCAGTGCACCGGGACAGATACCGCCGCCCGCTCTCCTCGAACATGCGCCACACCTGCTCCGGATCGGCATGGTTCACGATCCAGGGGTCGTAGGCGCCGGTCCCGAGGATCGGCGACCGTCGACGCCGCGCTCGCGGGCGAAGGCGCCGACACGCCGCGCGTGTAGGCGCGTGTCGCTCGCGAACAGCACCCGGACGTCGCCGCGGCTCAGCAGGTAGCCGTTGTAGCCACGCCAACGCTCCCACGGCCAGCCGCTTGCCCCAGTGATTCACCTGGACGGCCTCGATCGTCACCCCGCCAACCGCGATCCGCTCGCCCCACCCGAGCTCCACGACCCGGCCGAAAGTCGAGGCCGGCGACGATGTCGCTGGTGCGCGTCGGCAGCACCAGGAGCGGCGCGGAGGTCACCGCGACGGAGCGACGGCAGATCGAGGCTGTCGAGGTGTGCGTGCGTCACGACCACCGGCGTCGAGCGGCGGCAGCTCCTCGGGCGTGAGCGCCGCCGCACCACGCGCTTCGGACCGATGGTGAGCGGACCGACCGCGACGGCCGATGCGAGCGAAGAACGTCGGGTCGGTGAGAATCACGGTCCCGCGCGAAATCGATCAGCACCGACGCGTGGCCGACGTACGCGATGGTGAGATTCGACGCCGACCACCGCGCCGGCGCCGGTCGCGCCGGCGGCGCGAGCGGTCGACTGCAGGACGACGCCGCAGGCATACGCGAAGCCCGAGCCGCCACGGCGACGAGGACAGCCGACCACCGCCCAGCGTCCACGCTGGGATCCTCGTCGCATTGCGTCGCGTCGGCTCAGGTCCGGCGGAGCAAGCGGTCGCGCACCTCGCGTCAGCCGTCGCCGGCCCGCCTCGGAGAACCACACGTCGAGGAACTCGCGATTCACCTGCTCACGTGACTGGTCGAGCGCCGTCAGCGTCGGCGTCAAGAGGTGGGTCTTCACCGCCGCGTACGCCGCCAGAGCGAGTCCGGCGCGATCCGAGCGCGCCAGCGCGAGCGCGCGCGCGTCATGACGTCGGCGGCCGGGACCGAGCACGTCGACCAGACCGCGGGCGCTTCGCCTCCGCGGCGCGTACAGCGCGCCCGGTCAGCAGCACCTCGCGCAGCGTGTGCCGGCGACAGCGCGTGACGCGTCACCGCCAGCGGGACCGCCGGGAACGGGATGCCGACCTGCACCTCGTTCATGCCGATCGTCGCGTCGCGATCGACGGCGACGCGGAGATCGCACGCGAGCGCCAGGACGCAGCCACCAGCGATCGCGTGCCCGTTGATCGCCGCCACGGTCGGCCGCGGCAACGAGAACCAGGCGAGCACCGTCGCGTCGAGCCGGTCGACGAAGCTCGCCAACGTCACCCGATCGAGGTCGTAGAGCTCGCGCAGATCGAGCCCGGCGCAGAAGCACCGTCGGTGCCGGTCAGGACGATCGGCAGCGACCTCGGCGCTCTGCAGCTCGGCGATCGCCGCCTGCAGATCGCTGAAGAAGTCGTCGTTCATCGCATTGACCTTGTTGGAGGTCATGGTGACGACGTGCACGCCGTCGATCCGAGCGATGGTCCACCGACCCATGATGGATCGCGCTGTCGCGAACGACTACGGCGTGACGCGCGTCACCGACTCGATCACGACCGGGGTCTCCGGCACGTTCTGGTGGGGTGGACGCGCGCGTCGTCTTCACGGCCTCGATCTTCTTCACGACGTCCATGCCCGCCGTGACCTTGCCGAAGACGGCGTAGCCGAAGCCCGCCGGCGACTCGTCCCGATGGTTCAGCTGGGCGTTGTCGGCGACGTTGATGAAGAACTGCGACGTCGCGCTGTCGACGATGCCGGTGCGCGCCATCGCGATCGTTCCGGTGCAGGTTCTTCAAGCCGTTCCCGGCCTCGTTCTTGATCGGCGCCTTGGTCGCCTTCTGCTGCATGTTGGGCGTGAAGCCGCCGCCCTGGATCATGAAATCCGGAATGACGCGGTGGAAGATCGTGCCGTCGTAGAACTTGGCGTCGACGTAGTCGAGGAAGTTCTTGACGCTGATCGGGGCCTGCAGCTGATCGAGCTCGATCGTGATTTCGCCGAGCGACGTCTTCACCAACACGGACGGATTCTTTCCCGGGGACGCCTTCGGGCGACGGATCCGCGGCGTGGGCGGTCGCCACCGAAAACACCAAGATCGAAACCAGCGCGAGCGTCGACGACAACGTCATGATGACCTCCAGATCGTGGGTGGTGGAAAGACGAGCCCGTATTTCACGCGACCAATCGAGGGTCAAGCCAGCGCGCCGGCGCTGGTTCCGTCGTGCCGAGAGGCTATGCAGGGGCGACGAGGAGGAGCCGCCATGCGTACCGTTCGTGGACTCGAGGAGATGCAGACGCTGGTCGGGCAGGAGCTCGGGGTGAGCGACTGGCATCGCGTCACGCAGGAAGAGGTCGAACCTGTTCGCCGAAGCCACCCACGACCACCAGTGGATCCACGTCGACCCCGAGCGCTGCAAACGCGAGTCGCCCTTCGGCGGCCCGATCGCGCACGGCTACTACACGATCGCGCTCGCCCCCGCCCTGCTCGCGCAGGTGCTCGCCGTCGAAGGCGTGCGCATGGGCGTGAACTACGGGCTCAACAAGATGCGCCTTCCGAGCCCGGTGCCCGTCGGGTCGCGGGTGCGCCTGCGCGCGACGCTCGCCGGCTACGAGCCGATCGCGGGCGGCGCGAGCGTCGACGATCGGTCTCAGCTTCGAGGTCGAGGACCAGGCGAAGCCGGCGTGCGTCGCCGAGGTGATCTACCGCTACGCGTAGCCGCGGCGTCGGACCGCTCGACGCGTGCGCGGCGGCGCAGTCGTCCGTCACCTCGACCTCGCCTTCGACGACGTGAAGCCCATCGACTCGACCAAGGTGCCGCGTCGGTAGCGTCGCGAGCCCCGGGGTCGTGAGATAGCCCTCGATGAAGACCGAGTTCGCCGGATAGAGCGCGAGCGCCTGCCAGCCGCCGAGGTTGCGCTCGCGGCCGCCGGCGGCGCGGATGTCGCTCGCCGGGTTCGTGAAGCGCATGAGACAGAGCGCTTGCAGCGCCGCGTCGCCGGCGCACCGACGCCGGCGTCCGCGAGCGGCGTCCCGTCGATCGACAGCAGGAAGTTCAGCGGCAGCGAGTCGACGCCGAGCTCGCGGAGCGCGAAGCGCGAGATCGACGACGTCCTCGTCGCTCTCTCCCATGCCGATGATGCCGCCGCAGCAGACCGCGAGCCCCGCCTGCTTCACCGCGCGCATCGGTGCCGACGCGATCGCCGTAGGTGTGCGTCGTGCAGATCTCGGGATGGAAGCGCTCGCTGGTGTTGAGGTTGTGATTCACCCAGCCGACGCCGGCGGCCTTGAGGCGCGTGCGCCTGCGCCTCGTCCATGATGCCGAGCGAGACGCAGATCTCGAGGTCGGGATACTCGGCGCGGATGGCGCGCGTCGCCGCCGTGATCTGCCCGATGTCGCGCGCGCTCGGACCGCGGCCGCTCGTCACCATGCAGTAGCCGGCGCGCGCCGCGCGCGACCGCGGCACGCGCGCCTGCGACCAAGTCCTCGGTGCGGCAGCAGACGGTACGTGTCGATCGCCGGCGGTCGAGACCGCCGACTGCGAGCAGTAGTGGCAATCCTCGGGACAGAGCCCGCTGCGCGCGTTCCGCAGCATGCAGAGCTTCACCCGCCGGCCCCAGTGAGTGCTCGCGCACGGCGAAGCGCGGCGAGCAGGAGGTCGCGGAGGTCGTCGTCGGGGCGCGCGCAGGATCGCGAGCGCCTCCGCGCGCGACGGGCGCCTCGCCGGCGAGCGCGCGCTCGGCGTGGACCGCGTAGCGGCTCACGACCAGCCCCGCTGCTCGGCGTAGAAGAACGGACCGCCGAGATACATCGCGAACCCGAGCGCGTACACGAAGGCGAGGTCGCTCTCTCCTTCGACGCCACGATGCCGCGTCCGAGGAGCTCGCGGGACTTCTCCCACATCGCGCGCACGCAGCGATCGACGATCTCGTCGGCCTCCGCGACCGCGCGTGCCGCGCGGTGCCGCGAGCGTCGGAAGCTCGCTCCACGGCGCGCCCTTGGTCGTCCCGCCGTAGTCGTAGAAGCCGCCCCCGACTTGATCCCGAAACGCCCGCGGTCGCGCAGCACGCGTCACGAGCGGCGGCCGCGATGGCGGCGCCGTCGCGCGCGATCACGTCGAACATCCCGGCGGCGACGTCGACGCCCCGCCTGATCCGCCACTTCGAAGGGGCCGAGCGGGAACACGCGCTCGCGCATCACGTCGTCGATGCGCTCGAGCGGCGTGCCCTCGCGATAGAGCGCTTCGGCCTCGCGGAAGTACTCGGCGAGCGCCGCATTGACGAGGAAGCCCGGCGATCCGTCCTGCAGCATGACCGGCACCTTGCCGATCTTGCGGACGAAGCCGTGCAGCGCCGCCAGCACCTCGGGCGGCGTCGCGGCCGTGCGCACGACCTCGACGAGCGCGCGCTGCGGGATGCTCGGCGGGACTGAAGAAGTGCAGGTTCACGAAGTTCGCCGCCGATCGCCGCCGGCCTCGGCGTAGTACGCGGCGAGAAAGCCCGGGCCCATCGAGCTGCTGTTGGAGCTGACGATCGTGTCGGGCCGGACGACCTTGGCGAGCGCGCGGTAGAACGCCGCTTTGGCCTCGGGATCCTCCTTGCGGGCCTCGATCACGAGATCGCAATCGGCGAGCGCGGCGAGATCGGTCGCGACCGTCACCGACGCGACCTCGGCGTCGGCGGCCGCGGCGTCGATACGGCCGCGCTTCAAGAGCGGCTCGTACTTCTGGCGCATCCGCGCCGGCGCGCCGGCGGCGAGCTACGGCACCGGAACGTGGCCGACGACCTCGAAGCCGGCGCGCCGGGCGAGGAACGCGATCGGCGTTCCCCATGTAGCCGTCGAAGCCGTCGATCCCGACGCGTCGGATCGGCCGCGCGCGTCACCTTCGCGAGCTCGGCGCGGGAGCTTGGTGACCCGTTGCTGGGTGAAGAAGAAGCGCATGCCGGCCTTGCCTTCGCCGCTGGTCGCGACCTCGAGGAAGCGGTCGCGCTCGAGCTTCACGCCGTCACGCAACGGCTTCGTCACGCCCTTGCGTCACGACCTCGAGCGCCACGAACGGCGCGCGCGGGTGCTGGCGACCCTGGGTCGCCTTCATGATGGTCGGCAGGACCATCGGAGCGATCTGGGACGCGTTCGAGAGATCGGGCGACGGCTTCGCGCAGCGTCGCGCAGCCGTTCGCGGACGAAGCGCACGCCGAAGCGCCTCCGCCGCCTCGCCGTCGGGCGCGATGGCGTCGATCATGTGGATCGCGAGCGCCGCGCTCGGCGCGCAGCGTCTTGCCCTGCAGGATCACCGGCAGCGCGGCGTCGCCGCCGACCGGATCGCTCGCGTTCACCAGCCCGGCCCGGCGCGGCAAGCGCTGCGTGCCGCCGAGGCCCGGGAAGATGTTGAGCCCCATCTCCGGGAGGCCGACCGACGAGCGCTCTGGTCGCGACGATGGCGCGGCAGGCGAGCGCGAGCTCGTAGATCCCGCCGAGCGCGACGCCGTCGACGGCCGCCACCCACGGCACCGGGCTCTCCTCGATGCGGAAGAGCACCGCGTCGCCGCGGTCGATCAGCGCCGCGAGGTCCTGCGCGGCTGCCCTGCATGAGCTCGCCGATGTTGGCGCCGGCGCCGAGGCCGTAGCGGTTGCCGGTGAGCACGACGCCGGCGAGCGGCGTCTTCGCGTGCTGCGCTCGGATCGCCGCCTCGACGCCGTCGAGCTCCTCGATGGCGGCGCGCGACAGCGTGTTCATGCCGCCCTGATCGAAGGTCGACCAAGCGCGATGCCGTTCTCGTAGCGCGTCGTGAACGTTCCCATGGGCGCCCTTACTTCCGGGGGCTCGTCGCGTTGTCAACTCCTGACGGCGCCGCGACGTTCACCAGCGATCGAATTGCTTCCGAGCACGTCATCCTGTGAGCATAGCGACCGTGCCGGAGACGAGTCGTCGCGATCGCACGCGCACGCCAGCGCCTGCCACGCCGTCGCGTGGCGCCGGCTCGTCCTCGACTCGTCGTCGCGCTTCGGTCGCCTCGCGCTGTCGATCGCCATCGCGCCACCTCGCTGCACGCCCGGTGCATCGCGCAGCCGGCTCTCGGCGGCGACGGGCGCCGACGTGCGGATCGGTTGGATCAGCTGGAACCCGCTGCGCGGCCGGGTCGGCCTTGCATCGGCTCGCGATGGCACCGCGACGCCGAGCGAGCCCGCCGTCGTGACGGCGCAAGACGCTCGACCGTGGACGTCGGCGCTGCGGCGCTGGCTCGCACGGCGAGCGCGCGCTCGACGCGCATCGTGCTGCAGCGGCCGTGGGTCGCGCTCCGGCGCACCGGACCCGGCGACTTCAACCTGGCGACCCTCTTCCCGGCCTCGCCGCCAAGGCACCGAGCCGCCGCGCCGCATGCCGGCGCTCGACGGACGATGGGACCGCCGCCGCCGTTTCGCATCGGCACTCCTCCGCATCGTGAGCGGCAGCGTCGAGTTCCGCGACGAGACCATCGCCCCGGCGCTCGAGACCTCGCTGCACCTCGACGACGCCAGCGCCCACGACCTCGTGCTCGCCAACCGACGGCAGCGCCGGCGCTCGCGTTCCACGTCGAGAGCCGCATCGAGGACGAGCCGCTGACGCTCGACGTCAGCTACGACACCGGCGCCGGAGCTCGTCGCGCGTCACGGCAAGCTCGTCGCCGCCAATGGCGCCTCGCTGGCGCGCGCGCCTCCTCTACGTGCCGCTCGGCTGGCAGCGGACGTCCGGCAACGATGGACGCGACGCGTCACCTACGAGCGCCGCGCTCGAGAAGAACGCGCTCCGCCAGAGCACGGCCTCGACGGCTGACCTCGTCGCTCCACGATCTCGCGCTCACCGAGCCGTGGGCGAGCGAGCCGCATGCTGCGCGCGAAACAGGTCGCGTCCCCGCCGTTGGCGGTCGACCTCCTGAAGCAACGCACGGATCTCGGGGCCATTCACGTCGACGACTACCAGGCGCTCGTCCTGCGCGATGCCGAACGGCTGCACGTCGCCGCTCGCCAGCGGCTCGCCGGACGCCGCGGCCTCGACGTGGCAGACGACGCTCGACCGCGTCGCGCCTCGGCAAAGGGCACCGCGCAGTCCTGCGGAACGTGCTCGCCGACGCCCGAGGTGACCGTGCCCGTCGAGCAGCGGCACGATTCGTCTGCCGCCCGGCGAGGTGCAGCTTCAGCTTCACCGGGTGCGCTCGCCGGCGGACGCGCTCACGCTCGACGGTCGGACCCGCGGCACCACGACGACCCTCGGCTTCGGCCTCGACCGACCTCGGCCTCGCCGAGGCCGCCGCCGCTCGTCGGCTTGCCGGTGCGGTTCGCCAAAGGGCGCATCTCGCGGGACGGTCGACCTTGACGCTCGGCCCACCCGATCGTGACCTGCGGCCACGCTGACGTCGACCGACGCCAGCACCGCGCCAACCGAGCGCGCACCCCGGAGGAGAGTCCTCGCGTGGCAGCGTCTCGAGCTGGCGGCATCGCCGAGAGCCCGCTCGATCCGCTGCGGCTGCACGTGACCGAGGCGACCGTCGACCTGGCCGTACGTGCATGCTGCACCGCCGCAGCGGACGGCATCTTCCCGCTCACCGTCGGCGCGATCGGAGTGCGCGCGACGCCGCCCTCCCCCGCACCGTCCGCGACGACGCCGTGGCTGCGCCTCGATCGGCTGACCGTCGCACGGCGGCCGCATCGAGTTCTACGACAGCACGCTGCCGAAGGCGTACGGCATCGACCTGACCGATCTGCGTCGCGTCGGCCGAGCGATGTCGCCCTGGCCCCGTCCGCGCGGAGCGGCGTCGTCCTCAAGGGCGCGCTCGACGAGCTTCTCGCCGCGTCGACGTCGGCGGGCGGATCGATCCCGACGGCACGACGCTCACGGTCGCCGTCGACCGTCTGCTGCTGCCCCCGTTGAATCCGTATCTCGCGCCCGCGCTCGGCTACGAGGTCAAGAGCGGCCTCGCGCGCATCGACTCCGACGTACGTCTCGCCGGCAGCAAGGCTCGCCGCCGACACCGATCTCGTACTTGTCACGCTTCGCGATGCGCGCGGCCGGCACCGACACCGTCGGAGCCGAGATCGGCACGCCGCTCTCGGTGGCGCTCGCGCTCATGAAGGACACCCACGGCGACATCCATCTCGACCTCCCGATCGAGGGCGACGTCGGCAGCGAGCGAATATCGCGTCGGCAGCCTGCTCCGGAAGCGCCTCGGCACGGCGCTCCTCGGCACGCTACGCGCGCCGCTCGGGTTCCTGCGCGGCATCTTCCGCAAAGACGAGGGCGAGCAATTCGACCTCCGACCGGTGCCGTTCCCGGCCGGCAGCGCCGCGCTCGGCCCGGAGGGCGAGGCCCGCGATCGCCGAGCTCGCGCGCTTGCTCGGACGTCAGACCGCGCTCCGCGCCGTGCTGATCCCGGCACCGAGCCGCGCCGACTTCGAGAGCGCTCAAGACCGCCGGCGCGGCCCAACCGCTCGACGTGCTCGCGAACCTGGCCGACGAGCGCGGGCGCGATCGTGAGGACCGGCTCACCGACGACGCACGCCATCGACCCGAAACGCGTCACGATCGAGCCCTGGCAGCCGGCGCGAGCCAGACATCGAGGGCGAGCCCGGCGTCGACGTCCAGCTGCGCGCGGAGTGAGGCGGAACGCGTACCGCTGCGGCTCATGACCGGCAGGCGGAACGCCGCCGCGTCCGCCGAGCTGCCGACGCCGGCGCGCGCGATCAGCTGATCCTCGATCGGCACGCGCCGCTTCAAGGCCGGCATCACCTCGGCCGCGAACAGCCGCAGATTCGCCTCGGCGAGATCGTACGGCATGGCGCCGTAGCTGAAGATCGCCGTTGAACGCCTCGGCGCCGGTGCGGTTCTGGATGTCGACGACGCGCTCGTAGCATTGCTCGGGCGTGCCCCAGACCTGCAGGCCGAGGAAGAAGTCGACCATCGCATCGAGCACCGCCCGGGCGCGCTCGTCATCTCCTGGACCGGCTTGTACGACTCGTAGCCGCGCATCTTCGTGAGGTGGTCGCCGATCAGCTCGTAGTGGCGGACGACCGAGCGCCAGTACTCGCCGATGTACTGACGCGCGTAGGCCTCGGCGCGGTCGGCGTTCTCGTCGCAGTACGTCCAGCCGCCGACGATCGGCGGCGGCGCCTCGACGCCGTTCACCTCGCGGAAGATCTGCCGGTAGGCGTTCAGCTCGGTCGGTCACCACCTCCCAGGGCTTCTGCGGGATGATGAGGATGCCGATGCCGAGCCGCGCCATGATCTCCGACGACTCCGGCGAGACCGCCGCGGCGTAGGTCCGGCCGCGGAACGACTTGAACGGCCGCGGCCGGAGCTCGCGCCGCGCCTGCTTCACGAACGTGCCGTCGTACTCGCATGTAGCCGCGCTCGAGGCCCTCGAGGATCGTCTGCGCCGACTCGACGAAGATCGCGCGGCTGTCCTCCTGGTTGACGCCGAAGCCCTCGAACTCGACGCGCCCGAGGCCGCGCCCGATGCCGAGGATGAAGCGTCCGTTCGACATGTGATCGAGCACCAGCACCTGCTCGGCGACGCGCATCGGGCTGATGCCACGGCAGCACCACCACCATCGAGCCGAGCTGGATGCTGCTGCGTGCGCCCGGCGAAGTAGCTCAGGTACTGCAGCACGTCGGGACACATCGTGTAGTCGGTGAAGTGGTGCTCGACGCCCCACAGCGACTCGAAGCCGAGCGGCTCGGCGAGGTCGCCGAAGCGGAGCTCGTTCCGGTAGACGTTGCGGTCGGTGCGCCCCTCGCCCTGCCCCTGGAAGATGACGCCCATGCCGACGTGCATGTGAATCTCCTTCGGACGCGCGGCCGTCAGTGCCCGGCGCGCCCCGTGAACTGGTCCATGCTGTGATTCAAGCCGAGAAACTCCATGATGGCGTCGAACGCGCGGCACCGGCAGCATGCGCCCGAGCCAGGTCGTCCGCACCACGCTCGGGAGGATGAGGCGGCGCCGGTTGCGTGCGGATGGCGTCGACGATCTGGTCGGTGACCCGCTCCGGATCGAGGATCGGGAGGATCGCGGGAAAGCGCGTCCGCACGCCCGCGAACATGCCCGTGCTGATGTAGAACGGGCAGACGACCGTGGTCACGACGCTGGCTGCCTGGCGGCGGAGCTCGAGCCGCAGCGACTCGTCGAACCCGACCGCCGCGTGCTTGCTCGCGCAATAGTCCGTCATCTTCGAGATCCCGACGATGCCCGCCGCCGAGGCGATCGTCACGACGTGGCCGCTGTTGCGCGCCAGCATCGCGGGCAGGAATGCGCGCGTCGTCCAGAAGAGCGCCAGCACGTTGACGTCGAAGGTGAGCTCGAATCTCCTCCGGCGTTGGCCTCGAGCAGACTCTTCCCGGTCACGACACCCGCGTTGTTGATCAGGATGTCGACCGGGCCGCCTTGGCGAGCACGCGCGCCGCCGCGGCCTCGATCGCTTCACGCGATGAGAGATTGCAGACGTCGGTCTCGACGCTCCGCCCCGCGGCCTCGAGGTCGCGCCGCGCCGTCTCGAGCCCGGCGGCGTTCAGGTCCCAGAGGATCACGTGCGCACCGCCGGCCGCGAGCTTCCGCGCCATCAGCAGGCCGAGACCGCTGGCGGCACCGGTGATGAGCGACGCGGCGTCCGGCGAGCTCGCTCATCGCTCCTCCGTGCCGACAGCGCGCGCTCACAGGCCCTCGACCAGGCTCGTGCTCGAGATACCGCTCGGCCGAGCTCGGAAAGATCGCGACGATGAACTTGCCGGCCATCTCCGGCCGATCCGCGACCTGCAACGCGGCCCACGTCGCCGCGCCGCTGCTGATGCCGCACGGAATGCCCTCGAGCCGGGCGACCTCGCGCGCGGTCTTGATGGCGTCCTCGTCCGTCACCTGCACGATGCTGTCGATGATGCCGGTGTTGAGGATCTCGGGAACGAACCCGGCGCCGATCCCTTGGATCTTGTGCGCTCCCGGCGCCCCGCCGGAGAGCACCGGCGATGCCGCTGGCTCGACCGCGACCGTGTGGAACGAAGGCTTCCGCTGCTTCAGGACCTCGCTCACGCCGGTGATCGTCCCGCCGGTCCCGACGCCCGGAGATCAGGACGTCGATCTGCCCATCGGTGTCGTCCCAGAGCTCGTTGGCGGTCGTGCGGCGATGGATGTCGGGGTTCGCCGGGTTCTGGAACTGCTGCGGGATGAACGAGTTCGGCGTGCTGGCTGGCGATCTCCTCGGCTGTCGCGATGGCGCCCCGCATGCCCTGCTGCGCCGGGCGTCAGCACGAGCTCGGCGCCGAGCAACCGCAACAGCGCTCGCCGCTCCTGCGACATCGACTCCGGCATGGTGAGGATCAACCGATAGCCGCGCGCCGCCGCCACGAACGCGAGCGCGATCCCGGTGTTGCCGCTCGTCGGCTCGACGATCACGGAGTCCTTGTTGAGGATGCCGGCGCGCTCGGCGGCGTCGATCATGTTGACGCCGATCCGGTCCTTCACGCTCGAGAGCGGATTGAAGAACTCGAGCTTGGCGTACAGGCGAACGTTCCGTCCGGCGGTCACGCGGTTCAAGCGCACGAGCGGCGTCCTGCCGATCGTCTGGGTGATGTCGTCGTAGAGTCGGGCCATGCGACCTTTAGTAGCGCACCCGCTCGTGAGCGCCAACGGCGCGGGCTCGCACGCGGCACGCAGCGAAACCGGTATGGACATGGCGCGAAGTCCGGCGCTAGAGTCGGACTCGTCGGCACTCGATCCGGGGATCACACAGACCCCGTCGAGCGAGAGCTCGGGATCGAGGCCGGAGGACGGCATCGGCGGTCGTTCTCCGGCGGCGGGGCTTGGGCCCGCCCGGTCTTCGCGCCGGAAGAAAGGAGGTGGTCCAGTGACGTTTTTCCCTACGGTGATCTGTGAGGTGGTCGCCTCCTAGGCGTACCCACTCGTAACGTCGCTGGGTCGCCCTCTGGGGCCCAGGCAACCACCGAACCCCGATGGTCCCCGCTTCACCGGCGGGGCGGCGCGTCGCCGCGATGGCCATCGGGGTTTTTTCGTCTACGAGCCGGCGAGAAACTCCAGCACCGCGGCGTTGAACGGCTCGGGGTACTCGAGCTGCACGGCGTGATTGCCGCGCGGCAGCACCGTCGAGCCGCGCGCCCGGAATCGCATCCGCGATCTCCCGACTGAGATAGACCGGCGTCAGCACGTCCTCGGCCGCCGCCAGGACGAGCGTCGGCGCGCGCACCCGATCGAGACGCGCCAAGGTGTCGTGCTCGAGGATCGCGTCGACCTGATGCGAGTAGCGCCTCCGGCGCCATGAGCGGCATCGTCCCGACGACGCCGAGGAACTCCTCGAGCCGCTCGGGATCGTTCAGGACCGACGGCGACACCAGCCACGGGAGGTTGGCGACTCCCTTCCTGCACCAGGTCGGCCCCTGGAGCCGCGCCCAGCGCCGGAACAGGAGAAACGCGCGGCGGCAGCGGATCGGGACGCGCGAAGCGACACCGCGACCACCAATCGATCGACGCGCTCGGGCCAGCGGATCGCCATCTCCTGCGCGATCATCCCGCCCATCGGACACGCCGAGCACGTGGGCGCGGGCGATGCCGAGCGCGTCGAGGACACCGATCGCGTCGGCCGCCATGTCGGGAACGGTCCACGGCGGCGGCGGGTGCTCGCTCTCGCCCGCGCCACGGTTGTCGAACAGGATGACCCGGTGGCGGGCCGCGAACGCCTCGCGTTGCGCGAGCCAGGTCTCGAGGCTCGCGCCGAGCCCCATGATCAGCAGGAGCGGCGGGCCGCTGCCGACCTCCTCGACCCTGAGCTCGACGCCGTTGCAGCGGACAGCGCGGCATCGTCAGCGCTCGCGCGCGCGGCGCGGCGTATTTCGGGTTGGCGATCGCGAGCCGCTCCGCCGCGGTCAGCGCGGAGATGCGCGAGCACGTCGGCCGCGCCACGGCCCGCGTCGGCATCGCCCGCGCGGATGCGCTCGGCGAGCGTCTCGTTCAGCTCCGCACCGACGTCCGCGAGCGCCGCGCCGATCTCCGGCTCTGCCGTCCGGCGGCGTCGAGCAAGGTGCGTCACGACGCCGCCGCTCCGCGCGCGAGCGCGTCGTCGCCGGTCGCGAGCTCCCGCCCCACGATCGCGAGCACGTTGGCGGCGACGCGGGCGTGGAACTGCCGCGTCCCGTCGAGCGCCGGCACCACCTGCTCCTCGAGGAAGGCGCGCACCGCGTCCAGCAGCTCGCGCGCGTCCGGTCGATCCTGCATCGCTAGTCCACGAGCTCGAGGAGGTCGTGCTCGGCCTCGGCCGTCCGGCGGCCGATGCTCGCGAGCTCGAGGCTCTTCACGCCGCCGTCGAGATACGTCTTCGCCTGCGCGATGCAGATCACGGCCCACTTGAGGTCGCCGAACGCTTCCCAGAAGCGCACGACCTCGGGATCGACGGCGTCGCCCGCCGCGCGCTCGTACGCACGAAAGAACTCGTCGCGCTCGCCGATGCCGCCGACCGGCAGCGGGCTCCCGAACCGCCACGCCCGCACGCACATCCAGCCGAGATCCTCCATCGGGTCGCCGACGTGCGCCTGCTCCCAGTCGAGCACGACGCGCACGCCCTTCCGGTCCGAACATGACGTTGCCGATCCGGTAGTCGCCGTGCACCAGCACACGCCGACGGCTCGGCCGGCAGACGCCGCGCGAGCCAGCGGAACCCGTACTCGATCACGGGATGCGGCTCGGGCGCGAGGCGCCGATAGATTTCCTCGTAGCGGCGCCAGCTCGAGCGCCGCCGGGTGACCCTCGTCGCGCATGCCCGGCAGCGCCGTGAGCCCGGAGCGTCGATCGGCACGGCATGGATCGCGGGCCAGGATCGCGCCCAGCTGGCCGGTCATGACCCGGCGGGCGCCCTCGTACGCGGGCTCGCGCAGGAGCCGCCGCGCCAGCGTCTCGCCCTCGATGCGCTCCATGACGAAGAAGCGGCCGTCGAGGACGGCGGGATCGTCGCCGAGCCACAGCACCTCCGGCACCGGCACCCCGGCGGCGTGGGCCGCCTGCAGCACGCGCGAACTCGAGCGCGCGATCGCTGCCGACGCTCGTGCGGCCGGGATCACGGCGGAGGATCAGCGGTCGCGCGGCGGGCTCGCCGTCGAAGCGCGCGTCGAACGACCAGGTCTCGCGCGAGGCGCCACCGGGCACCCGGCGGAGGCCGCTCGATCGCGACCTCGGCGCGTGCCGCTCGCCGCGCGAGGAAATCGCCGAGACGGCGGCGTCAAGCTCGTCCGAGGTCACGCTCCGTGCATACGGCGGCGCTTCGCCGCGAACGCAAGGCTACGCGGATTGCGACACCAGAGCGTGCGTGGCAGAACGCCGCCACTCGCCATGCATCGAAGGAGATCCGCCATGCAGCTCGTCGCGGGAAAAGTCGCCATCGTCACCGGATCCGGCCGCGGCATCGGCGCGCGCCACCGCCGAGCTGCTCGCGCGCAGCACGGCGCGCGCGTCGTGGTGAACGACCTCAAAGAAGAGGTCGCCGAGGAGGCCGCCGAGGCCATCCGCAAGAGCGGCGGCGAGGTCGTCGTCGTCGCCGGCTCGATCACCGATCCGAAAGTTTCCCGGATCGCCTGGCGAAGGCCGCCGTCGACAAGTTCGGCGGGCTCGACATCATCGTCAACAACGCCGGCTACACGCACGACGGCGTCATCCACAAGATGTCCGACGAGCAGTGGGCGGCGATGCTCGACGTGCACCTGACCGAGCCCGTTCCGCCTGCTGCGCGCCGCCTCGCTCGTACTGGCGCGAGTGGGCCAAGGCCGAGATCGCCGACGGCAAGCAGGTCATGCGGAAGGTCGATCAACGTCTCGTCGACGTCCGGGCGTCGCCGGCAACGCCGGCCAGGTGAACTACTCCGCGGGCAAGATGGGCATCGTCGGCGTCACGAAGACGCTCGCCGCGCGAGTGGGGCCGGCTGAACGTCAACGTGCAACGCCGTCGCCTACGGCTTCATCGAGACCCGCCTGACCGCCGCCAAGGACGGTGGCCAGCAAGGCCGAGGTCGACGGCCAGACGGTCGAGCTCGGCATCCCCGAGGAGATGCGCAAGACGCGCCAAGCAGATGATCCCGCTCGGCCGCTCGGGCACGCCCGAAGAGGCCGCCGGCCCGGTGCTCTTCCTCGCCTCGCCGCTCGCCGACTACGTGACCGGTCACGTCGTGCTGGTCACGGGCGGCAGCTACATGTGACCTCGAAAGGACGATCGATCATGCCCGCCGAGATTCCCGCACCGCACCGCGATCTCCTGACCAAGAAGACCTTCGCGCACCTCGCGACCATCATGAAGGACGGCTCGCCGCAGGTGACGCCGGTCTGGTTCGACACCGACGGCCCCTACATCCGCGTGAACTCGGCCGTCGGTCGCCTGAAGGACAAGAACATGCGCGGCGCGATCCCCACGTCGCGCTGTCGATCCTCGATCCCGACAACGCCTACCGCTACCTCGAGATCCGCGGCCGCGTCGTCGACATCACCGAAGGAAGGTGGCGCCGCCCACATCGATGGGCTCGCGAAGAAGTACATGGGGCTCGACACGTACCCGATGCACCAGCCGGGCGTCGCGCGGGTGATCTACAAGATCGAGCCGCTACGCTTCTCGACCATGGGATGAGCGCCCGCGGCGCGCCGCTATTCGGCGGCCTTCTCCGGCTCGCCGGCGCGGTACCCGACGAGCGACGTTCGAGCTCGCGCCGACCACGTAGACGTTCTTCCCGTCCGGGCTCACGGCGACGCTCCGGGCGAATGCGAGGCACTCGCGGTCCGGCGCGCCCGCGCTGCTTCTCGAGGAACGTCAGCGATCCTGTGCGCGGATCCCGCTCGAAGGCCGCCACCGAGTGCTCGAGCGTGCTCGCAGCATACAGACGGCGGCCATCGGGGCTGACCGTCACCCAGAACACGCCGTAGAGACCGTCCATGCCATCGATCGCCTTGCGAGACGACGTCGGTCACGCTGAGCGCGCGCCGTTCGTGCGGTTCCGACGGAAGATCGCGATTGCATCGTCGTCCTGGCGGGTCGCGTACACGAACGCCCCGTCCGGGCTCACCGCGACCGAGTGGATGCCGATCACGCCGAGGTCGGCGTCGATCGCCGGTGGGCGGAGCGTCAGGTGCCCGGTCGTTTTGTCGCGCTCGAAGACGGTGACGGCGGTCTGGTCGCCGCTCGCGACGTAGAGCTGGCCACCGTCGGTGCTCATGGTGAGCGCGAGCGGCTCGGCGATGCCGACGACGCCGAGCACGCCTTGATGCTGGACCTCGACGAACGTCAGCCATCCGGTCAAGCGTGTTGCGCTTGAAGACGGCAATGGCGTCGGACTTCTGGCCGGCGGCGTAGAGGAACTGCCCGTCGGGACTGATGGCGACCGCGCGGGCATAGCGAGATGCCCTCGACCCCGGCCGTCCCTTCCTTTCTGCGCCTCGAGGAACGTGAGCGCGCCGGTCACGGCATCGCGCGAGAATGACGCGACGCGCGTCGTCGCGCGAACCGGCGACGTACACGAAGGCACCATCCGGGCTGATCGCGAGCGCGGACGCGTAGGCGATGCCGTCGACGTTGCCGACACCGTCCTTCTGCACCTCGAGTCTCGGTGAGACCGCCGGTTGTCCGTCACGCGCGAAGACGGCGACCGCGTCGCCGCTCGGCGCGACCGCGTACAACGTTCTTGCCCGTCCGGGACTGACGGCGACGGCCAGCACGCCGGCGAGTCCTTCGACGCCACCCTCGCCTTGGAGATCGCGCGTCGACGAACCGAGCGCGGCCGCATGCGCCACGGATGGCGCGCTGCCAAGAGACGAGCGCGGCGAGAGAGAAGGGATCCGAAAGGGGCGAACGACGATGACGAACGATGACGGGGCTTCATGGGCTTCTGTCTAGCAGCGCGCGCGTTCCCAAGCGACCCACCCTCTGCGCGCGAGGGCGCGCGGAGCCGCACCGAGTTGCGGGTCACCGACGCAGCGATAGTCCTCCACCTCCATGCGCGGGTTCGTGCTGCAACCGACTTACCGGATCGTCGGCGGACGTCCCGAGGTGCATCTCTACGGCACCCTCGAGAACGGCGAGTCTTTTCTGGTGATCGACGATCGCGCCCGGCCGTACTTCTTCGTTCCAGCCGCTCGCGCGAGCGCCGCGATGACGGCGCCCGGCGCTCCGCGTCGAGCCGACCGATCTCCGGGCGCTCGACGGCACGCCGGTCGCGCGGGTCACCGTGGCGGTGCCGAGCGACGTCCCGCCGCTCCGGCAACGTCTCTCGACGATCGGAATCCCCTGCTACGAAGCGCGACATCCGCTTCGCGTACAGCTATCTCCGCGACCGCGACCTGCGCGGCACGATCGCGATCGAAGGACCGTGGCAACCCGAGGGGCGCCTCCGCCGCGTCTACCGCAATCCCGAGCTCACCCCCGCCGACTACTTCCCGACGCTCCGGGTGCTGTCGCTCGACATCGAGACGGACCCGAAGGCGCGAAACGCTTTCGCCATCGGGCTCGCCGGGCTCGGCGCGGATCGCGTCCTGATCGTCGGGCCTGGACCGCTTCGCGGCGCGGAATGCTTTCCCGACGAGCGCGCGTTGCTGCAGCCGCTTCTTCGTCCTGCTCGACGAGTTCGATCCCGACATCCTGACCGGCTGGAACGTCGTCGATTTCGACCTCACGGTCCTGCAGCGACTCTGTCGTCGCCACGGGATCCCCTTCCGGCTCGGCCGCACCGCCGAGGAGATGACCATCCAGCGCGACCTGGGCTTCACCCGCGACGCCCGCGCCTCCGTGCCCGGCCGCATGGTCCTCGACGGCCTCGGCGCTCATCCGGAGCGCCTTCATCCGCCTCGACGACTACAAGCTCGAGACCGCGGCGCAGGCCTTCCTCGGCAAGGGCAAGCTCATGACCGGCGAAGGCCGCGGCCGCGAGATCGCCGAAGCGTTCGCCCACGACCGGCAGAAGCTCGTCGACTACAACCAGCGCGACGCCGAGCTCGTGCTCGAGATCCTGGCGCACGCAGCGTCTGGTCGAGCTCGCCATCTCGCGGAGCCGCCTGACCGGCATGCAGCTCGACCGCGTCGGCGCCAGCATCGCGTCGATCGACTTCCTCTACCTCGCCGAGCTGCACCGACGCGGCCACGTCGCGCCCTCGGTGACCGAGCACCCGGGCGCGATGGTGGCGGGCGGCGCCGTGCTCGACTCCGTCCCGGGACTCTTCACCAACATCCTCGTGTTCGACTTCAAGAGCCTGTACCCGAGCATCATCCGCACCTTCAACATCGATCCCCTGACCTACGTCCCGCCCGACGCGATGGCAGCGGGCGCGGACCTGATCCGGACACCGAGCGGCGCGGCCTTCCGCGCGCGAGCCCGGGATTCTCCCAGAGCTGGTGGCGCACTGTGGGCCGAGCGCGACCGCGCCCGCCGCGCCGGCGACCCGCTGCGCGGCCCAGGCGATCAAGATCCTCATGAACTCGCTCTACGGCGTCCTCGCCGCGACGACGTGTCGCTTCTTCTCGCCGGCGATCGCCAACGCCATCACGCTCACCGGTCAGCATCTCATCCACCTCGCCGCCGACGAGGTGCGACGCCTCGGTCATGCGGTCATCTACGGCGACACCGATTCGCTGTTCGTCGACGTCGGCGAGGCTGGATAGCGTGCGCGCCGAAGCCCGCGCCGAGGAGCTGCGCGTCGCGATCGGCGCCACGCTGGTCGCGACGTCTGCGTGACGAGTTCGGTGTCGAGAGTCACCTCGAGCTTGAATACGAGAAGTGCTACCGGCGCTTCTTCATGCCCGAGGTGCGACAAGGCACCGGCGGGAGCAAGAAGCGCTATGCGGGGTGGATCGGCGATGCGACGGCGGGACGCCTCGAGCTCGTCGGCCTCGAGGCGGTCCGTCGCGACTGGACGCCCTCGCCAAGCGCTTCCAGCGCGAGCTGCTCGACCGCATCTTCCACGATCGCCCCGTCGACGATTTCGTGCGCGATTTCCTGGGCGCGCTCCGCCAAGGCACCCTCGACGACCTGCTCGCCTACAAGAAGGCGGTCCGGAAGCGCCTCGGGGACTACACCAAGACGACTCCGGCGCACGTCAAGGCCGCACGCAAGCAGAGCGGTCCGCCGACGCGCATCATCGAGTACGTCGTCACCGATGCCGGTCCCGAGCCGGTCGACGATCGTCAGGGCACGCTCGACTACGAGCACTACGTCGAGAAGCAGCTCGAGCCGATCGCTGACGCGCTCTTGCGCTTCGTCGGGCTGCACTTCGCCGACCTCGTCGGGCGCCCGCGCCAGCTCGAGCTCTGGTAGTACGCCCGAACGTTGACTCCCGGCGCGGCCGACGGCATGCCAAGCCTCGTGTCGCACTCCCCGGACGGCGATAGCCAAGAGCCGTTGCCGACCCTCGAAGGCCGGGCGCTCTGCTTCGGGCTCGAGCTCCCCGCCGGTGTGATCCTCGATGCGACGTGCGCAGATCGTTCGCCCGCGGACGCCCGCCGTCAGCTCTTTGCGGCCATCGATCCGGGCTTGGCCGGACGACTCGCTGCGGGTGACATCGTCGTCGCCGAGGAGATCACGGGAACGATCGACGCGGCACGGCCGGCGCTCGCCGCGCTCGCCGCCGCAGGTGGTACGTGCCCTCGTCGCCCGGCAATTCTCCTCCGCCATCCTGAGCGCTGCGTGCCGCGACCGGCATCGCGACGCTGGTCGTCGATACCCCGAATTTTCTCCACACCGACGATCGCGTGCGACTCGACCTCGATGCCGCCAAGGTCGTGAACCTCTCGAGCGGCGATCGCTCCGCCATCCGCAACCTCTCCGACGACGAGCGCGCGCGCTTGCCGGAACGCCCTCGCGGCGCATCCGCTGCCCCTTGAGCCCGCGCGCCCCCGCCTCGGCGACGAGACGGGCGTCGATCTCGACGCGCCAATCCTTCCGGCCGCCTTCTACCGACGGCCGACCTTGCGCGTGGCGCGCGCGCTCCTCGGGAAGATCCTGGTCCACCGCCGACGCGGTGTCGTCACGGCCGGTCGGATCGTCGAGGTCGAAGCGTATCGTGGGCCCGAGGACCGCGCCGCCCATACCGCCGGCGGACGCCGGACGGCCGGAACGAGGTGATGTGGGGACCGGGCGCCCACCTGCTACGTGTACTTCACGTACGGCATGCATCATTGCTGCAACGTCGTCACCCGTTCGGCCAGGCCAGCCCGAAGCGGTCTTGCTGCGCGCGCTCGAGCCTGTGGCTGGTCTCGCCGCCATGCGGCGCGCGGCGAGCCTGCGCGCCTGACTTACCGCCGCGCCGCGCTCGCGCGCGGACCCGGCAATCTCTGCAGCGCCATGGCGATCGATCGGCGCTGCGACGGCACCGACCTCACCGTGGGACCGATCGTGATCCTGGACGCGCCCACCATACGGTCCGGCGCGATCGGGATCTCGCCCAGATCGGGGTTCGCGTATGCCGGCGCTCACGCGCTCGCGGCCGTGGCGGCTTCTTCGTCCGCGACTCGCCAGCCGTCTCCGGGCCGACGTCCGGCCGGTCGCAGCGCATGGCGTCAGTCGCGCTTGACGCGCTTCATCAGCGTCGACGGCATCGGCCCCGGCCGCTTCGAGGTCGACACCGGTCGTCTCGAGGAAACCGCGCTACCATCATGTAGAAGCCGACGGTGAACGTCGCCTCGCACACTCTCGCGATCCGAGAACAGTCGACGCATCGCCGCGAGCATGCGCATCGCTCGCGCGCGGCGCGGCCAAGCAGCTCGTCGGTGAATTGCAGCACCATCCGGGCACGCTCGTCGAAGCAGGCGGCCGCGATCTCACCGCGCTCGAGCGCCGCGATCTCGTCCTCCGAAACGCCGCACGCGCGTCCGATCGGCACGTGCTGCTGCCATTCGTACGGGGCGGGCGAGCAGCGGCCGACCCGCAGGATGATGAGCCTCCCGGAGCCGCGCGTCGAGCGCCGCGCTGCCGGAGGATGGCGGTGCCGAGCTGGCCGAAGCCGCGCAGGAACGTCGGCACGTGCGGCAGCATGCGGAAGATGTTGAGCGGGGGCAGACCCGCGGCCAGCGTCCGGAGCGTCCTCCGGCGCGTGCGGTGAGATCGGGATAGGGAATGCGGGCCATGGATGCTCCTAGGAGATCGTCCGCGTCGGAGGCAAGGCGAATGGCGATCGCGCGCAGACGGCTTCGCCTTCGCTGACTCGAGGGGCGTCGAATGGTTCGAAGCTCCGTGCCTCGCGAGTTCCTGTGGAACGCGCCCGTCTGGCAGGCCGACCTCGACGCCTTCGGCGAGCTGCGCACGACGAGCCTTCTGCGACTCCTGCAAGAGAGCGCGACGCGCGCGTCCGACCGACGCCGGCTTCGACGCGCGGTACTACGACCGCACCGGAACGATGTGGATCATCCGCCGCACGAGCCTCGCGTTCGCGAGCCCGGCGCGCTACGGCGACGTCCTCACCGTCCGCACGTGGATCGCAGACTTTCGTCGTGTGCGATCGCAGCGCGAGTACGAGGTGCATGCCGGCGAGCGGTTCGTCGCGCACGCCTCGACCGATTGGGTCTTCGTCGACCACGCGCACGGTCGCGTCCGCGACGGATCCCGCCCGAATGGGAGGCGACGTTCCTGCCCGACGGCCCACGCCGCGCACGAGCGGATGCCACTTCCCGAGAGCGAGCCGCCACGCAACGCGACGACCCGCGAGCGCCGCATCGAGCTCCATGAGCTCGGACGCGCTCCGCCACGTCAACAACTCGAACTACGTCGCGTACCTCGAGCAGGCCGCCTTCGACGCGAGCGCGGCCGCCGGCTGGGATCTCGACGCGCCAGATCGCACGCCGGCGGCCGCCTGCGCGCCGTGCGGCACCACGACCTCGAGTATCTCGACGCCGCACTCTACGGCGAGCGGATCGCGCGTTACCGCTTTGACGACCGACCGTCCGGCCGACGAGGTCGAGCACCACGCCCATCTCCATCGCGGCGACCCGCACCGGCCGCTGCTGCACGCCCGCAGCCGCTATCGCTGGACCGGCGTCGACGGCGATCACGCCGATGCCGGCGGGCCTCCGCGCCGCACTTTCACGGTCCCCTGATTTGCGGGGGTACCTGGTTCCGATATCTTCGCGCGCCATGAACGCTTCTGCGCCGGACGCGCAAGGTCGCCATCGGTACGCAGTCGGTCGGCGGCGATTCGCCCGGTCGTCGTGCAGAGCATGTGCGCCACCAAGACGCGCGACATCGACGCGACCGTCGCGCAGGTGCATCAGCTCGCCGCCGCCGGCGCCGGCGTCGTGCGCATCGCGGTCGACAACGAGAAGGAAGTCGCCGCGCTCGACGGAGATCCGCCGCGCAGACCGACGGCGTCACGCTGTCGGTCGACCTGCAGGAGAACTACCGCGTGGCGGCCTCGGTCGCGCCCTGGGTCGACAAGATCCGCTACAACCCCGGCCACCTCCACCACATCGAGCGCGCGCAAGTCGATCGCCGACAAGGTCGGCTGGCTGGCGCGACGTCGCGCGCGACAACGACTGCGCCGTCCGCATCGGCGTCAACTGCGGCTCGGTCGCGCCGGAGTTCCTCGAGCGCTATCCCGGCGATCAGCTCGAGGCGATCGTGCAGTCGGCGCTCTATCACTGCGACCTCATGGAGCGGCTCGGCTTCGACCGCTTCGTCGTGTCGCTCAAGGACTCCGATCCCGACAAGGTCGTCGCCGCCAACTCGCGCTTCGCCGAGGCGCGGCCCGACGTGCCGCTCCACCTCGGCGTCACCGAGGCCGGGCATGCCGCCCGAGGGCATCATCAAGAGCCGGCTCGCCTTCGAGAAGCTGCTCGCCGCGCGGCATCGGCGACACGATCCGCGTCTCGCTGACGCTGCCGAACGAGCGCAAGCACGAGGAGGTCGAGGTCGGCCACAAGATCATCGACGACGTCGCCGACGGCCGCTTCATCTCCGTGCCGGACTTCGGCAGCGGCCTCAACATCATCTCCTGCCCGAGCTGCTCGCGCGTCGAGAACGAGAGCTTCGTCGAGCTCGCCGCAGCACGTGCGCGAGCTCGACCGCCTACGCCGCCGCGCACCGCATCACGATCGCGCGTGATGGGCTGCCGCGTGAACGGTCCGGGCGAGACCGACGACGCCGATCTCGGCCTGTGGTGCGGTCCGTCGACCGTCAACCTCAAGAAGAAGGACGTGAAGGTCGGCATCGTACAGCTACACCGACGTCCTGCCGCAGCTCGCGCGGAGCTCGACCGCCTGATCGCCGAGCGGGTCTAGCCGAGCGGGCGCGTCGCGCCTGTCGGCGGTGCGGGCGGGGTTCGGATAGAACTTCCCTTCCGCGAGCGTAATCGGCTCGCTGCATCCTGTCCTCCCGAATCTCTCCGCGGATGCGCGCGAAGCGGCCCTCATCGGCGACGATGCGCGCCGTCACGACGAGCGGGCATCCGATCGGGCACGGGCGCCGGTACGCGGCAGCTCGAGCGCGCCCGTCACCACGAATCCGCCGCGGTCGTGAAGAAGGCGGCGGCGCAGCACGTCTCGTCGAGCACGACGGCTTGGATGCCGCCGTGCACGACCGTCGGGCGCCCTTGAAACGCGGGCGCGATCGTCGTCTCGCAACGGACGCCGTCGGCGTCGCGGAAGAATCGTAGGCGCAGTCCCGGAAGCGATTGTCGGAGGAGCAGCCGAAGCACGTGACCGCCGCTCGGGAAGAAGCTCCTCCCGGCGCGGCAGTCCGTCGCTCGCCTTCGACCTCCGCCATCCTCAGATGCGCTCGATGATGGTCGTGACGCCCATGCCGCCGCCGATGCACATGCGTGATGAGACCGGTCGGTCTGGTTGCGACGCTCGAGCTCGTCGAGGACGGTGCCGATCAGCATGCGCCCCGGTCGCGCCGAGCGGGTGGCCGAGCGCGATGGCGCCGCCGTTCACGTTGACCGCGATCCGGGTCCATGCTTGCAGTCGCGGATGACCTTGAGCGGCACGGTCGCGAAGCGCCTCGTTGATCTCCGACGAGATCGATGTCCTTGATCGTCATCCCGGCCTTCTTGAGACAGCGCTCGGTCGCGGGCACGGGCGCGGTCAGCATGATGACGGGCTCGGCGCCGTGCATCGCCATGGCGCGCACGCGCGCCCGCGGCTTGAGGCCGTGCGAGCGGGCGTAGTCGGGCGACGCGATCAGAACCGCGCGCCGCGCCGTCGACGATGCCCGCTCGAGTTGCCGGCGGTGTGGACGTGGTCGATCTTCTTGACCTCGCGGATAGACTTTGCGCGCCTCTGTCGTCGAAGCTCAGCGTCGTCGCCCTTCTGCACGTAGCTTCCGGAGTTGCACGAACGACGGCTCGAGCGTGCCGAGAGCCTCGAGCGTCGTCTGCGGGCGCGGGAACTCGTCGTGGTCGAGCGACGACCTTGCCGGTCGAGATCCTTCACGGGCACGACGCTCTTCGTGAAACGACCTTCCTCCAGCGCCGCGCCTTGGCGCGCTGCTGGCTCGCGAGCGCGAAGCGATCGACGTCGTCGCCGCGTGAAGCCCTCGATGGTCGCGATCAGATCGGCGGAGATGCCCTGCGGGACGAGCCGGATACATCTCGCGCAGGTGACGGTTGTGGCCGTCGATGCCCGAGCCGTCCGATCCCATCGGCTGGCGCGACATGCTCTCGACGCCGCCGCCGACGACGAGGTCCTGCTGGCCGGACAGCACGCCCATCATCGCGAAGTTCACGGCCTGCTGCCCCGATCCGCAGAAGCGATTGAGGGTGACGCCGGTCACGTCGGTCGGCCAGGCGGCGGCGAGCGTCGCCATGCGGGCGATGCACGCACCCTGCTCACCGGCGGCGGTCACGCAGCCGGCGACGACGTCCTCGACGTCCTCTCGGATCGAACGCATGGCGAGCGGACAGCGCCTGAAGCGCCTGCGCCAAGAGCTCCTGCGGGTGGATCTGCGACAGCGAGCCGCTGTCTTTCTTGCCCTTGCCGCGTGGAGTGCGGACGGCATCGATGATCCAGGCTTCCGCCATGACTCGTCTCCTTTGGGGTGAGGTGTGGTCGGCACTAAAGCCTGCTCCGGAAGCCATTGCAACGCGGCGACCGGTCTCGACCTGGTCGACGGACTCGGGCAATCTTTTGCCATGGTCTCGCCGCGTCTCCGCCACGCCGTCCCGCTCCCGACGCCGATCGACTACACCACGCGTGCGTCAGGTGCTCGCGGTCAAGATCGTCGTGACGCTCGCCGCGTGGGCGCTGCCGGCGCTGCTGCTGCCGCCTCCGTGGTTTCCGTCGGTCGGGATTCCCGAGCCACCGCTCGAGCACCTCGTGTTCGTCCGGCTCTGGGGCGCGCCGCGTGGCGCTCGTGGTCGGCTACGCGCCTGCGCGTGGCGGGCGCCGCCCGTCATCCCGGCGCGATCCTCGTCGGGTATCGTCTCGAACGGGTCTGGCGTCGCTCGTGATCGTGAGCGTCGGCGCGAGCGGCGGATTCGCGACGTGGATCGTGCTCGGCACGATCTACGTGTGGACGAGCGCGCTCGTGACGGCCGGCGCTCGCCGTCGCGCTGGCGATGACGGGACAGCCGCTCGTGCGACGCCTCGTGGAGACGCGGATCAGTGAAAGTCATGTGACGGCGGCGCCGCGCCGGCGAGCGAGAGCTCCTCGAACTCCGCGCCCGAGCACTGATCGACACCCCGTCGACGCTCTGCAGCGGTCCCTCGACCCGCAGCAGCGCGCGGTATGCAGCAACGGCCGGTGCCGACGGAAGACACTCCGGACGAACGACGCCACGTTGCAGGTGCCGGTTTCGTCTTCGAGGGTGAGGAACAGCATGCCCTTGGCCGTCCCGGGACCGTTGCCGCACGATGACGTGTCCGGCGACCCGGACGCTACTGACCGTTCGAGACACGGCGAAGCTCGGCGCTGGTCACTGACGTTCCGTCGACGCAGCCCTGCGCGGAGATGCGCCATCACGTGACGGACCGACCGTGAGCCCCATGCTCGCATAGTCGGCAAGCGTCTCTTCGAGCGGCGACATCGGCGGCAGCGGCGACGTCAGCCTGCTGGCCGTCTGCGACGTCGGACCGTACGCGCGAAACAGCGTCGTCGGATCGCGATCGAGCGCCGCCGAGCTGCCAGAGACACGTCGCGACGACGACCACCGAAGCGCCGCGCACGCCCCGCACGGCAGAGCCGGCGCCGTTCGTCCTCTTGCAGCTGGCGCGCGTCGGGCGACAGAGGTCGCCGAGCGTCGCGAACGGCGCACGCGCGCGTTCGGTCTCGATTCGTCGTCCCGCACGCCTCGCGAGACCGCTCACGTATCGCAGGCCGAGCCGCAACGCACCCTTCTCGATCGTGCATCGCCATGACGAGTGCAGCACGTCGATCGGCCGGAGCTCGACGCCGTGGCGCTTCGGCGTCCTTCACGAGCGTCGTCGGTGATAGAACCCCATCGGCCAGTTGTTGAGCATCGCGCAATAGAACGCCGCCGGATGATGCGCCTTCAGATACGCGGACGCGTAGGCGATCAGCGCGAAGCTCGCGCTGTGCGATTCGGGAAAGCCGTAGAGCGCAAAGGACGTGATGCCGCGGACGATGCGATCGGCGGTTTCGCCGACGATGCCGCGCGCCGCCATGCCGGCGCGCAGCCGGGTCTCGATCTGCGCCATGCGCCCGGTCGAGCGTCCTGAATCCCATCGCTCGCCGCAAGCTCCTCGGCCTCGCCGCCGGAGAAGCCGCGTGCAACGGTCGGCGATCCGCAGAGCTGCTCCTGGAACAACGGGACACGCCGAGCGTCGCGCTCAAGATCGGCTCGAGCGACGGGTGCGGATAGGTCACCGGCTCACGCCGCGGCGCGACGCCGCAGATATGGATGCACCATCTGCCCGACGATCGGCCCGGACGGATGATCGCCACTTCACGACGAGATCGTAGAAGCATGTCGGCTTGAGACGCGAAGCAGCGTCGCCATCTGTGCTCGGCTCTCGACCTGAAGACGCCGATCGTGTCGGCGCTTCTGCAGCATGCCGTAGACGCGACTGGATCGTTCTGCGGGAGTCGCTGCGAGGTCGAGCGTCGACCCCATCGTGCTCGCGGCACGAGCGGAATCGCGTTCTCGAAGACCGCCATCATGCCGAGTCCGAGCAGATCGACCTTGATGATGCCGAGGTCGGCGCAGTCGTCCTTGTCCCACTGCACGACGACGCGACCCGGCATCGACGCCGGGCTCGAGCGGCACGATCTCGTCGAGACCGTCCTGCCGCCAGTGACCATGCCACGCCGGAGTGCTGACCGAGATGGCGCGGCAGGTTCTGCATCCGCCGCACGAGCTCGACCAGGAGGCGCGACTGCGCGGCGCCGCCGGATCGAGACCGGCCGCCAGCGAGCTGATTCGGCACCTCGTCGTCGGGGTCGCGAAACTCGAACGCCCGCAGCAGCGACGCGAGCGCGCGATCGACTCGGCGCCGAGAGCCGAGCACCTTGCCGACCTCGCGCACGGCGCTCCGCGTGCGATAGCGTGATCACGTTAGCCGTCATGGCGGCGCCGCGCGTCCCGTAGCGCCGATAGACGTACTGAATGACCGGCTTCCCGGCGATCGCCGCTCGGCAGATCGATGTCGATGTCGGGCCATTCGCCGCGCTCCTCGAGAGGAAGCGCTCGAAGAGCAGATCCATGCCGATCGGGTCGACGGCGGTGATGCCGAGCGCAGTAGCAAACGGCGCTGTTGGCGCGCCGAGCCGCGTCCCTGCGCCAGGATCCCTGCGTTGCGGCAGAACTCGACGATGTCCCAGACGATCAGGAAGTATCCGCGCGAGATCGAGGCGCTCGATGACCCCGAGCTCGTGCTCGAGCTGGGAGCGAGATGCGCGGCGTGATCGTCCCGTAGCGATGCTGCGCGCCCCGCGCTCGGTGAGATCGCGGAGATAGGCTCATCGGCATTCCGACCGTGCGGAAGCTCGATGGTCGGGAAAGCGATAGCCGAGGTCGTCGAGCGTGAATCGACAGCGCTCGGCGATCCGACGGCGTGTTGCGGATCGCTACGGCACGTCGCGAAAGAGCGCGCATGCATCTCGCCGGCGGACTTGAGATGGCGCTCTGCATTCGCGACCAGTCGGCGGCCGGCGGCGTCGAGCGTCGTCTTGAGACGGAGGCACGTGAAGACGTCGAGCAGGCGGCGATCCTGCGGGCGCGCGTGCCGCACGTCGTTGGTGGCGACGAGCGGCAGCCGCGACGGTCCTCGGCCAGCGCGATCAGCCGGCGCGTGCAGATCTGCTCCTGGCGGCGCTCGAGGTGGCGATGGATCTCCGACGTACAGGTCGCCCGGTGCGAAGATCGCTCGGAGTCGATCGAGCCGCAGACACGCCTCGGGATCGTCGGCGGCGGCCGAGCATGGCGTCGTCGCCTCCGGAGACAAGCGCCAGTGAGCCCGTGCCGCATGCTCGCTCGAGATCGTCCCAGTCCGAGCTCGCACTGACCCTTCGGCGTGCCCGCAGCTTGCCGCAGGTGATGAGGCGGCAGAGTTACGGTAGCCGCGGCGCTCGGTCGACGAGCAGTCCAAACCGTCGGCCCGCGATCGCCGCCGGCTCCGACCAGCGCTCGCAGCCCCAGCCAGACGCGCGGCCCGAAATGCACGCGGCGCACCGTAGACGCCGTCGCGATCGACGATCGACGAGCGGTGTCGTGCTGCAGGGATGCCGCGCCTGCGCCACGAGGTCCTCGGGAAGCGAGGCGCCGGCGAGGAAGCTGAACGCGCTCCGGCAACGCAATTCGACGTACGCGTCGGCGTCAGTCATAAATGCCATCCGCCAACCAGCTCCCCGAGCGAGCGTCCCGATACAGACGCCCCCGTCGCCCAGCTCGACGTCAATATCACGCCGCAAGCCAACGTCCACCATTCACCCGCAACCACCACGGACCAGCAATGCACCACCGCCCGCCGAAGGCAGTTTTCCGCAGAACGCTGGTCAGGCGCACCGCGGCTCGAGATCAATGGCGCACTGGCAGGCGAAAGGCCCAAGCGCCGAAACGCACCCACCGTGCCGGGATTAATCAATCAAACTCACGACGGTCAGCACGTATGCGAGAAGACGCGTGCCTCGAACCCAGCTCCATGGCGTCAGGACCGGTGATCGCGCGTCGCAGCACCGACCCCGATCGGGGCCCACAGCGCCGCCAATCAGCGCCACCATCACGGCCCAGCGCCCGCAGGGCAGGACCTGCAGGCCTGGAGAGATCGAGCTGAATTCAGACGATACGTCGCCGCTCCTGCCACACGACCATTTTGGTGACGGCAGTAGAAGTAGATTGGTCGCGCCTCGAGTTCGGCGGCGCGCCGCAACGGCGGCGAAAATCTTGTGCTCCGTGGTGAAGGCCGCGACGACGTCGATTTCGGAAGTCGCCCACCACTTAGCGAACTTCAATCGAGCTCGAGCTCCTTACAACCAAAGCCACCCCAACTCGATTCGGCTCGTCACACCATTTCGATCAAACAGCCACGCCAGCACGAGTCAACGACTCGGTTCTGATCACTCGTACTCGAGATCGAGCACCTCTTCGGCGCGTCGTGGCACCATCGGCACACGAGCAGGACATCGTCCTCACCGCGCGCTCGTCGCACGAAGATTCGCCCGTCAGGCCGAATCGATGCGAGCTGCCGCCGCCGGAAGATCACAGCGTAGGCACCGATCGAACGGATGCCACCAGCTCGCCAAGGAGGGTGGCGCTCACGGGAATCGGGATCCAGAGCAGCGAGCACGAGGCAAATGCTCGCTCCCACGGGGACGATGGTGACACCCCCACCTTCGCGCCAACGACGGCCACGCCCAGGGTTTTCAGAATCAGCGATACCAGTCATGCTGGCAAGCCACCGGCAGGCCGCCTGCCACCGCAGTCACGCTGCGACTCGGACTCGGACGCCCCACCTGCGCCGCCACCCTGGCGGTCCATGAGCACGCGCTCCGCGGCCGTCGATCCTCGACCGCCTGGGCGCTGCTAATTTCCGGCGCTTTCAAACGTCGGCAAAACGTTACGGTGCGGCGATGACCATCCGGCGAAACCGGACGGACCACCAACATCACATGGCACGCGCTATTAACCGTCCTCATCCCGACAGGCAGCGCCGGCTTCGCGGGCATCGCCAGCTTCGCCATCACGACACTCCTGGATACGCCGTCGTTAGCGCCAGCATGGTGTCCAGCTCAGGGGATCCAGACAGGTGTGCCCAGACACATGTCCGATGCCAGAGACAGCCGAACCAGAATCGTCACGTCCCCGTGGGCGACGATCTGACCGACGCGCCTCTTCCGCAGGTCAAACCTGTGCTTTCGAACGTACACTGCGCTCAATCGCGTCCCGCCCCGAAGAAGCCGGACGTGACCCATGCTCCCCGAGGAAAACTCAGCCGGGCGCATTACCTCGACAAGACCATCGCGAAATGCTGATGACTGGGTGGCGCAAATCACTGATCGCCGCATCACGATGAGCCGCACGACTCATTCGAAACCATACGGACGCTGGCAGCATCGTTCCTGTCTGAAACAGACGGCTCAGATCGAGCACCACGACGCAGAAAGCCTCCAGCGTCTGACTTGCTCGGCCGCTACGCACCGCAGTGGCCCGCGGTCAGCGGAACGCAGGCGGCATTTCGCTCCGAGATCGACACAGTCAGAAGGCAGCTACGCACACGCATCCTGGATCGAATGCGTTCAGGAAGGTCGATCCACACCGGCCCCATTTCTCCGGATCGCTACCGTGGCGATCAGCGCGGGCGAGCGTGGTCCTTCAATTAAATCCCCGACGATCTCGGTAATGAAACTCCGCACGGGAGATTTTCCGCCAGCAGCGCGTCAAGAGCGTCGCGTCGCGAGGAGGCGAACGCGTGTGAACTCTGGCGCATCATGCGCCGATCACCATCGGAAAGGCAAAGAAGAAAGCGCGGTAACTAAGCGTAAAGGAAGATGGCGGCTTGCCACACCTCAGCTTCGCCTTATTTTCGCCCATTTCAAGCGAGAATTTCTCGGGACGTTTCAGTCAGTTCATTATCTGCCGGGACAATCGTCATTGGGGTGCGATCGACCTCAACAACTGACAATCATCTCAATCGTTTGCGTTGGGCCGAGAACTCTACGCGAATCCGATCAGCACGACGTTACCTTCGTCGTATCCGAAGAGCCCACTGATTCCTTCACGATGAATCAGGCTCAAACTTGCCAGAGGAATCAAGTCCAGCAAGCTTACGCCGACCGCACACCAGCCGATTCCTCCTCGACGCGTACGGCTCCGAGTGGCTGAACCTACTCCGGGGACATTCAACCACTGGCCTCCACGAATTCGCTCGCGCCGGTCGTATGCAACTCGCAGTCGTTTTCGCCACTCCGCCTCAAGTTACTTCCACGGCTTTCGGTCAACGCATACCGATCCCATGCATCCGGAGAGAGCCAGCGTCGCATCCCTGGTACCGACATCCGCCCCCAATAACCTCTTCCCGTACATATACAGCTACCTCCTGCCCGTTTTAGCGATCACTTCGTGGGTGTTCGCCCCAAAAATAAAAACCGGACTCCATTACAAGATGCGAGCCTTTTGATCAATCCGGCGACGACCTAGTCTCCCACAAGGTCGCCCGTGCAGTACCATCGGCCCTGAGAGGCTTAACTTCCGTGTTCGGGATGGGAACGGGTGTGACCCTCTCGGTACGGTCACCGGAAACTCGACGAAAACTTTGCAGTTTGAGAGTCCTTGACAACTCAATATTGATGGGCAAACTGACGAGCGCGCAAACTTGTAATGAAATCAGATCGAATTATTTCGTTATGATCAAGCCTCACGACCGATTAGTACTGGTAAGCTAAAGATGTTACCACCCTTACACATCCAGCCTATCAACGTGGTAGTCTTCCACGGGTCTTTAGGGGTCTTGCGACCGGGAGATCTAATCTCGTGGCGAGCTTCACGCTTAGATGCATTCAGCGTTTATCTCAACCGGACATAGCTACCCAGCCACGCCATTGGCATGACGACTGGTACACTAGAGGTCCGTCCAACCCAGTCCTCTCGTACTAAGGTCAGACCCACTCAAATCTCCTGCGCCCACACTAGATAGGGACCGAACTGTCTCGCGACGTTCTGAACCCAGCTCACGTACCGCTTTAATAGGCGAACAGCCTAACCCTTGGGACCTTCTACAGCCCCAGGATGCGATGAGCCGACATCGAGGTGCCAAACCCAGGCGTCGATGTGAACTCTTGGCCCGGATCAGCCTGTTATCCCCGGCGTACCTTTTATCCGTTGAGCGATGGCCCTTCCATACAGAACCACCGGATCACTAAGTCCTGGTTTCCCACCTGCTCGACTTGTTGGTCTCGCAGTCAAGCTCTCTTATGCCTTTACACTCGGCGGCTGATTTCCAAACAGCCTGAGAGTAACCTTTGAGCGCCTCCGTTACAATTTAGGAGGCGACCGCCCCAGTCAAACTACCCGCCTAGCAATGTCCCTGATCCCGATAAGGGGACCTAGGTTAGATTCACAGAACAACAAGTGTGGTATCTCACCGTTGGCTCCCCACAGCCCAAAAGCCATGGTTCAAAGCCTCCCACATATCCTGCGCATGCAGTCCCATAAATCATTGCTAGGGTATAGTAAAGGTGCACGGGGTCTTTCCGTCTAAGTGCGGGCATCCGGCATCTTCACCGGAACTACAAATTCGCTGAGTCACACGTTAAGACAGTCGACAGGATCGTTACACCATTCGTGCAGGTCGGAACTTACCCGACAAGGAATTTCGCTACCTTAGGACCGTTATAGTTACGGCCGCCGTTCACCGGGGCTTCAGTTCACAGCTTCGCCGGATTGCTCCAGCTAACCGCTCCCTTTAACCTTCCGGCACCGGGCAGGTGTCAGCCCCTATACGTCGTTTTCGACTTAGCAGAGACCTGTGTTTTTGTTAAACAGTCGCCCTTCGCATTTCACTGCAACCCTTTCGCGCTTGGGGAATAAATCCTTTCACGCTAATGAGGGCACTCCTTCTCCCGAAGTTACGGAGTTAATTTGCCGAGTTCCTGAACGTGTGTTCTCTCAAGCGCCTTTGGACATTCAATCCTCGTCTACCTGTGTCGGTTTGCGGTACGGTCACCTCGAATTCTCCTTAGAGGTTTTTCTCGGCAGCGTAGCATCACTCACTTACGAGTCTTACGACTCCGGACTCCCGTTTCAGCGTTGAATGCCCGCGCGGATTTGCCTGCGCGGACCGCCTAACCGGTTCCACCTTCCATAGCCATAGGATTTGGCTGAGTTAGCTTTCTGCGTCACCCCATCGTGATAACGAACCGATGGTGGTACAGGAATGTTGGCCTGTTTCCCATCGCCTACGCCTTTCGACCTCAGCTTAGGGACCGACTAACCCTGAGCGGATTAACCTTGCTCAGGAAACCTTAGACTTTCGGCGGGGAGGGTTCTCACCTCCCTTATCGCTACTTATGCCGGCAGGGTCTCTTCTGTACGCTCCATCAGTCCTTTCAGTCTGACTTCACAGCCGAACAGAATGCTCTCCTACCAAATCATGATCCGAAGACCATGAGATCCGCAGCTTCGGCACGATCCTTGAGCCCCGTTGAATTATCGGTGCAAAGACGCTTGACCAGTGAGCTGTTACGCTTTCTTTAAAGGATGGCTGCTTCTAAGCCAACCTCCTGGCTGTCTCGGCATCTTCACGTCCTTTACCACTTAGGATCGATTTTGGGGCCTTAGCTGGCGGTCTGGGCTGTTTCCCTCTTGACAATGAGGCTTAGCCCCCACTGTCTGACTGCCATGCATTTGTCTTCGGCATTCGGAGTTTGATTGGATTCAGTAACCTGGTAAGGCCCCTAGTCCATTCAGTGCTCTACCGCCGAAGCAATTCACATGACGCTAGCCCTAAAGCTATTTCGGAGAGAACGGGCTATCACGGAATTTGATTAGCCTTTCACCCCTACCCTCAGCTCATCCAAGCTGTTTTCAACCAACACTGGTTCGGACCTCCACCGCATGTTACTGCGGTTTCATCCTGGCCAAGGGTAGATCATCTCGCTTCGCGTCTATTGCCACTGACTGAATCGCCCTTATCAGACTCGCTTTCGCTACGGCTTCCCCAATCGGGTTAACCTTGCCAGTGACAATAACTAGCCGGCTCATTATGCAATAGGCACGCGGTTAGGCGGTCTTGCGACATCGCCCTTCCACTGCTTGTAAGCACACGGTTTCAGGTTCTTTTAACTCCCCTCGCAGGGGTTCTTTTCACCTTTCCCTCACGGTACTGGTTCACTATCGGTCGACGGAGAGTATTTAGCCTTACGACATGGTCGTCGTAGATTCCCGCAGGGTTCCACGTGTCCCGCGGTACTCAGGTGCCTGCCACGAGCCTCACCACTTTTGCTTACGGGGCTATCACCCTCTATGGCCAGTCCTTCCAGACGATTCTGCTAGCGGATCGGTTGGTAACTCGCCGGCTCTAAACCGGGCAGGTCCTACAACCCCGATGGATCCGAAAACCCATCGGTTTGGGCTGTTTCGCGTTCGCTCGCCGCTACTAACGAAATCACTAAATTGTTTTCTCTTCCTTCAGGTACTAAGATGGTTCACTTCCCTGAGTTCGCTTCCGAAACCTATGTATTCAGCTCTCGAGATACTGCACTTTCAGCGCAGTGGGTTCCCCCATTCGGACATCTCCGGATCAACGCCTGTTTGCGGCTCCCCGAGGCTTATCGCAGCTTACCACGTCCTTCATCGCCTTCCGTCGCCAAGGCATCCACCGTATGCTCTTAGTAGCTTGATCATTACTTGCCTTTGGCGCTCGCTCTACGATTCGTAGAGTTTGCCCATCAATATTCAATTGTCAAAGACCTCAAATATCCGACCGAACTGCAAGTTCGACGAAATGCAGAAGAATGTCAGCCAGAACCGACAAATTTCAGTGTCAATTTGACCTGTTTCCGACTACGCTCGCAATGGAGATGATCGGCTTCGAACCGACGGCCTCCGCAGTGCAAGTGCGGCGCTCTCCCAACTGAGCTACATCCCCCTACCACAAGCCCTTCGATTCAATGTGGGCCTGGGTAGAGTTGAACTACCGACCTCACGCTTATCAGGCGTGCGCTCTAACCACCTGAGCTACAGGCCCGATGGCGTTCTTGATTGGGAGAATGAAAATTTTGAGGCAGAAAACGTACAGAAGAACCAGACTCGAATCTCGGAAGAGTCAGCGCGATTCAAACAATACTCTTAGAAAGGAGGTGATCCAGCCACAGGTTCTCCTACGGCTACCTTGTTACGACTTCACCCCAATCACCAGTCATACCTTGGACGGCTATCTCCTTGCGGTTGAATTACCGGCTTCTAGTACAACTGGCTTTCGTGATGTGACGGGCGGTGTGTACAAGGCCCGGGAACGTATTCACCGCTGCTTGCTGATCAGCGATTACTAGCGATTCCAGCTTCATGCAGTCGAGTTGCAGACTGCAATCCGAACTGAGAATGGTTTTTGAGATTGGCTCCCCCTCGCGGGTTTGCGACTCATTGTGCCGCCCATTGTAGTACGTGTGTAGCCCTGGACATAAAGGCCATGAGGACTTGACGTCATCCCCACCTTCCTCCGGTTTTTCACCGGCAGTCCCTTTAGAGTGCTCAGCATAACCTGTTGGCAACTAAAGGCAGGGGTTGCGCTCGTTGCGGGACTTAACCCAACATCTCACGACACGAGCTGACGACAGCCATGCAGCACCTCGACTAGTGTCCCTTGCGGGAAAAGCGACTTTCGCCACCTGTCACTAGCCGTTCGAGCCCAGGTAAGGTTCTTCGCGTTGCGTCGAATTAAACCACATACTCCACCGCTTGTGCGGGCCCCCGTCAATTCCTTTGAGTTTCAGCCTTGCGACCGTACTCCCCAGGCGGGATACTTAATGCGTTAGCTTCGGCACGACTGGATTCAATCCCAGTCACAGCAAGTATCCATCGTTTAGGGCTAGGACTACCAGGGTATCTAATCCTGTTTGCTCCCCTAGCTTTCGCGCCTCAGCGTCAGACTCTGTCCAGATAGCCGCCTTCGCCACCGGTGTTCCTCCTGATATCTACGCATTTCACCGCTACACCAGGAATTCCGCTATCCCCTCCAGAACTCTAGCCTGCCAGTTTTGGATGCAGGCTCTGGGTTAAGCCCAGAGTTTTCACATCCAACTTAGCAGACCGCCTACGCGCCCTTTACGCCCAGTAATTCCGAACAACGCTTGCCCCCGTATTACCGCGGCTGCTGGCACGGAGTTAGCCGGGGCTTCTTCTACAGGTACCGTCAACCTTGCGGTTTCGTCCCCGTCGAAAGGGTTTTACGTACCGAGATACTTCATCACCCACGCGGCGTTGCTTCGTCAGGGTTGCCCCCATTGCGAAAAATTCCCCACTGCTGCCTCCCGTAGGAGTCTGGACCGTGTCTCAGTTCCAGTGTGTCCGACCGTCCTCTCAGACCGGCTACTGATCGTAGCCTTGGTGAGCCATTACCTCACCAACTAGCTAATCAGCCGCGGGCTCCTCCTAGAGCGAATTGCTCCTTTCATAACAAAGTCCGCAGACCTCGTGATCGTATGCGGTATTAGCACCGGTTTCCCGGTGTTATTCCCCACTTCAGGGCAGATTACCCACGTGTTACTCACCCGTGCGCCGCTTTACTCAGGGTATTGCTACCCTTTTCTCGCTCGACTTGCATGTGTTAGGCACGCCGCCAGCGTTGATTCTGAGCCAGGATCAAACTCTCAAGATAATCTTGATGCGTTTGACTACTGTATTCGCGCTTAAAACCGAATTGACTCAAGATCTCAACTTGCTGTACGTTTTCTGTTTTCAAAGAACCTTGACGGCTCTCAGGCCTCAAACAGGTTTTGGCGTCAAAAAAACCGCCTGAATTTGCTTGGCGGAGTTTTCAACGACCGGTGCCCAGCAACTAATCTGTCGCTCAGCATCATCCGATAACTATAGGTATCGTGATTATCTACTGTCAAGCTCCGATTTAGGATTTTCCTTCAGCGGACTTGATCAACGAATCGCGGTTACTAGGAGAACCGATCCATCGGTCAGTGCAGCGTTCTGCTATCTTAGACATCGACGCGGAGATCTGTCAAGCCTCGAAACCCACGCCAGACAAGGGTTTCAGCCGATCGTCTTTCGAATCACCGCGACAGCTCATCCATCAGCCGATCGTTGCGACTCAGCATCATCGCTTTCAATCATCACGCGCAACAGCGGCTCTGTTCCTGAATATCGAACGACCAGACGGCCGCAGCCTTCCAAGCTCACGATCGATCCTCCGCCATCTTTGCCTGAACTGCTGGCAGTGTTTCGAGCGGCACCTTCTCACGCACTCGGAATGTTCTTCAACAGCTGCGGCGATTCCGATCCAATCGCGCGTCATGATCCTCAAACGATGCGCGGTCGCCGGCGATCGCCTCGGCAACTTTCAGTGTTGTCAGCAATACCGTCGCCCGGATAATTTGAAAATCCGAGAAAGATGACGTGTCCCGAAGGCTTCGCCGCCCAGCAGCGCGCCGCTGCGCTTGCATTTCTTCGAGAGATGAACCGGTCGCCCACGGCCGACGCGCGTCAGGGTGATGCCTTCGTCCTTCAGCATCCGCTCAAGGCTGAAGTTCGTCATCAAGGTTCCGATCACCGACAGGTGGATGCAGTTGGCCGCTCTTCTTCATGCGGCGCGCCATCAACAAAAGAACCGCGTCTCCATCGATCAAGGCGCCCGTGACTCGACATGAACATGAACGATCGCCGTCCCCATCAGAAGGCCACCCCAAAGTCCGCTCAGTCCGGACTCTCATTGCCGAACGAAGGGCTTCGACGTGTACCGCTCCGCAGCCTTCATTGATGTTCGTTGCCGTTGGGCGACGCGTGTGTCACGACGACGTCGGCACCGAGCTTCGTCAGCAGGCGCGGAGCAATCTCGCTCATCGCGCCATTCGCGCAATCGACGACGATGCGCAGGCCTCGCAGCCAATCGGAATTTCGGAAAGTGCGACAGCAGGATCTCCTGGTATCGCTCATGCCACGCCGGTGTCGTTTGCGGCCGTGACTTCTTCGCTCAGGCACCTTGTCGTGCCGCTTGATAATTCTCGTCGCAGCCCGAGTAATTCGAAGACGCGTTTCTCTACTTGTGCCTTCGTCCGGCGTCCGTCAGTTTCGTGCCATCGGGTCCGAACACTTTGATGCCGTTGTCCTGATACGGATTGTGCGAGGCGGAAATCATCACGCCGCCGGAGTAGCCGAGCCATTTCGTCAGAAGCGCAACGGCGGGGTGTTGGAATCACGCCGGCGTTCTGCGAGTGTTGCCGAAGTCCGCGCGAATCCGCCTGCAGATGCTCGAAAATCCACGGGCTCGACATCCGCGTGTCTTGTCCGACGAGTACCTTACCGCCAAGCTTTTCGCCGATCGCGCGGCCTGATTGCCAACGATCGGTGTCCGCGTTCAATGGGAATTCGCCGGCACAAGCCGCGAATACCATCGGTTCCAAATAGTTTCGTACTCATGACGATATCACTGTAGCAGAAGGACCCGAATTCATCGCTTATGCCTGACATTTCGGTTTCACGTTAACCGGCGAAGGATGCTGCAGTCGGATCTGCGGATCCGGAACATCGAGATCTGACGTGCCTGCTCGAAGGACAGATTGCCTTCAGATCCGACTGCGGATCGCAACAGTTGCAATTGACGACAGGGTGATTCACTGCGGCTCTCCGGCCCTTCAACTCTCAACCGATGCTTGGGCTCGACCAGGACTCTGGCCGACTTCATATCCATCCACGGGGCTGGCCGAGTAATCGTCGGCACTGATCGGAACACGCTCTTAACCAGCGTTCGCTCCAGCGTGCAAACCGAACGCTGGAAGGATTGACCCGAATCACTTCAGCACCGAAGGGCGCCTCGACATTCTGCGGCGACAAAGCGACGATCTTCTCGCCCGTTCTCATCTTGCTCGAGATCGATCGTTGCTCGCGACATCTCGTGTCGGTGATGTCCTTGATCACGTTCGACGATCCGCGAAGCCGTCACCTGCACAGTGTTCGTCATATCGCCCGTGATCTCCAATTGAGGGGAATGTTGCGGTATTCGAGCGGCCATTCGAGGCCGATTTCGGACGACGCCTCATTCGCTACAGCGCGCCCATAGCAGTGTCGCCAGAAGCATAGTGGACGACGACTTTTCAGAAACCAATTATTGACGATCAACATCTCGGCGATTGCATCATCCAGCCATCCACGTGATCGTTCCGGCGGTAGCCGCCATGAACAACGCGGCGGTGCCGTGCTGCGCCTTTGCGCTCGAAGGCGTCGCGCAGGCGCAGCCGGAGCAGCGTATCGGGATCGAGATAGCGCTCCATCTCGCCGTCATGCGCGAAGGAGATTGCGCCTGTCTCTTCCGATACGATGATCGCCACCGGCGTCAGTCTCTTCAGTGACGCCGATAGCGGCGCGATGCCGCGTTCCAAGCTCTTTGCTCAATCGACGGTTTCACTGTTGAGCGGCAGAAAACACGCTGCCGCAGCGATGCGGCCCGTTCTGCGACGATCACAGCTCCATCGTGCAGCAGGAACCGAGGGATTGAAGATCGTCACCAGCAAGTCGTATGAAAGCGCTGCGTCATAGCGCGATGCCGCTCTCGATGTAGGTCTTCAGGCCGATATCCCGTTCGATCACAATCAAGGCACCGGTCTTCGATTCGACGCGAGCGTCGTCACCGCCAGAATGATTTCGTCATAGAGCTCATTTCTATTGATCGCTCGAAAAGCCCGCAAACAACGGCGCCTTGGCCGAAACGCGCAAGCGCACGCCGGATTTCGTGGTTGGAAGATGACGATATGATCGCGAATACGAAGTAGGGAAGGACGTTAGTCAGTAACCACGTGACTGTTTCGAGCTGCAGCCCAGCGCGCAATATAAGAAAACGCGATGATGCAAGCCCAAGTCCGAGCACCATCTGAACCGCCCGTGCGCCTTTGATGAACACGAGGATCTGGTAGATGAGAAACGCGACGATGAAAATATCCAGAAGACCGCATTCCAGGTCAGTCGGGTTGATGTGAGGAACCTCGAGCATTGTCTTAGCCTCATCAATCCGATCGGTCACGATCGCAAGTCACTCGGGACTGGCGAACATCATGGAACGCGCGATATGTGCGCTCATTCGCGATGGCCGCAGACGACCGTCGCCGCGGTTCCCCCAGTGGCGTGCTTCCGGGTCTTCGGTGATACAGAGCGAATGAAGGACTTGCGGGACGTGCCGACCAGTAACGGATAACCACAGTTTACTAAATGCCGGTAAGCCTTTCTAAAACCGTGATGCTCTCATCCGCCGCCTTGCCAAAACCAATACCCGGATCGATGACAATTGCACCTGACTGAAACGCCAGCCTGGCTCGTGCGATTTCCACGCCGACAGTCTTTAAACTCTCATTTACTTCACGAACGACGTCATTCATCCGCGCTTTGCTGATGCAGCGTCTCGCGGCTGCCACGGCTGTGCATCGAGCACGACTCCTGCTTGTTGCTTCTGCGGCAATTTCGCGCCATTCTGCTCATCGAAACCGAAAGGCGCTGATGTCATTCACTGATCTGCGCACCGGCATCGATCGCTCGTTTCGGCAACTCCGCTCGCGATAGGTATCGACTGGAAATAGGAATCCTCACAGCTGCAGCCAGACTTTCGATCGACCGGCAGCACGCGACGCGACTTCCTCCTCCTCCGGAAACGGCATCGCTGCCCGGTCTGCTCGATTCCCCTCCAATATCGATGATGTCCGCACCTTCCTGTTCAATTCGTCTTTCGCCACGAGCAACTGCGCTCTGTCATGATCGAAATACTCGTCCGCCATCGGATAACGAATCGGGCGTGACGTTCAGAATTCCCATGAATGGCGCGTTCGGGCGCCGAGCTGCGACAGTCGTGCTGGGCAGGATTCAGATGTGGGTTAACGTGTTGTCGCATAAAAACAAAAGCCCTATTTACCAGTCGTTGTAGTGAACCCATGTCAACACAAATGGCTAAATAGGGCTAAGACACTCATATATTCAGTTGAGCCGCGGGGACGGCTTCTCGTGCGGCGAGATGCTCGGCGCCGGCCGCACGACGCCTTTTGACGGCACCGGAGTCGGCTTTCTCATTCTTCGGCTCGACTCGCGGAGAACGCCGTTCTTCGAGCGGTTGTCCAGCGATCAGCAGTCTTGATCTCGGCTGCATCCAGCGACTCGCGTTCGAGCAGCGCTTCCGCAATCCGAATCAGCGCATCCCGGTTTTCGCTCAGGATGCTCTTCGCTCGTTCATAGCCCTGCATGAACGAACTTCCGAACTTCTTCATCGATTGCCAACCGCCGTGTGTTCGCTGTAATCGCGATGCTGCGCGATTTCGCGGCCCGAGGAAAATCTGCTCTTCCTGTTTGCCGAACGTCATCGGTCCAAGCGATGACATGCCGAACTGGCAAACCATCTTTCGCGCCAGTTCAGTTGCCTGCTCGATATCGTTGCCGGCACCGGTCGTCATCGTTTCGAGGAACAGTTCTTCAGCAAGGCGTCCGCCCATCATGATCGCAAGCTGACCTTCGAGATACGGCACGCGGATAGGTGTGGCGATCGTCGACGGGCAATTGCTGCGTGACGCCCAGCGCCATGCCGCGCGGAATGATCGTGACTTTGTGCAGCGGATCCGCGCCTTCGACCATCGCGGCAACCATCGCGTGTCCGGCTTCGTGATACGCCGTGACGCGCTTCTCGTGCTCGCTGATGATGAGCGACTTGCGCGCAACGCCCATCAGCACCTTATCCTTGGCGCATTTCGAAGTCTTCGTGCGTGACCGTCTTCTGATTCATGCGCGCGGCGTTCAGCGCGGCTTCATTGACCAGGTTCGCGAGGTCTGCGCCGGAGAATCCCGGCGTGCTTCGCGCGATCACGGAGATATCGACATCTTCAGCCAATGGAATCTTTCGGACATGAACCGCGAGGATGCCTTCGCGGCCTTTGACGTCAGGCCGGGCAACGACAACGCGCCGATCAAAACGGCCGGGTCGCAGCAGTGCCGGATCCAGAACATCGGGCCGGTTCGTCGCGGCAATCAGAGATGACGCCTTCGTTGGATTCGAAGCCGTCCATCTCGACCAGCAATTGGTTCAGGGTCTGTTCGCGCTCATCATGACCGCCGCCGAGGCCTGCGCCGCGATGACGGCCGACCGCGTCGATTTCATCGATAAAGATGATGCAGGGCGCGTTCTTCTTGCCCTGCTCAAACAGATCGCGGACGCGCGAGGCGCCGACGCCGACGAACATTTCGACGAAATCCGATCCGCTGATCGAGAAGAACGGCACATTGGCTTCGCCCGCGATCGCGCGCGCCAACAAGCGTCTTTCCGGTACCCGGAGGGCCGACGAGCAGCACGCCTTTCGGAATGCGTCCGCCAAGCTTCTGGAACTTCTGGGGTTCCTTTAGGAAGTCGATGATTTCCTGCAGCTCTTCTTTGGCTTCTTCAACCCCGGCGACATCTTTAAATGTGACCTTCTTTTGATGCGCCGTCAGCAGCCGCGCCCGGCTCTTGCCGAACGACAGGGCCTTGTTGCCGCCGCTTTGCATCTGCCGCATAAAGAAGATCCAGAAACCGATTAGGAAAAGGAACGGCGCCCACGAGACCAGGGCCGCCAGCCACGGGCTTTGGTTCTTGCTTTTCGCCCGTGATCTGGACCTGCTTGTCGCGGAGCATGTTGATCAGTTCCGGATAGTCCATGGGCATGACGGTCTTGAAGCTTTCGCCCGATCCGTTGAGATGCGCCTGTGATGTCGGATTCGGCAATCGTCACATCCTTGACATTGCCGCGCTCGACTTCCTGTAAGAAATCGGCTAAATGGAAAAGCGCTGTGCGCCGCGCGATGTCAGTGTGCTGCACGACGTTGTAGAGCAGCACTGCCGTCGCCAGGATCAGGACCCAGAACAAAATCGTTTTTGCTGTCGAATTCAATTAAACCCCCAATCTAGCGCTGGCTGCTTCATTTGTCGGTGCCGACGCCTACGTCCACCACTTAGACGCTGACACAACTAATATTGTGCCGCGCTAAATCTGTAAAAGCCTCAATCGCCACTATTTTCTGAGAACGTCCACGAGGGGCAAATTCGCGGGAAACCGGAAATGAGGCTACCGCAGATAATCGTCGAATCGGCAACAACCACCGGCCAGCTTGCCCGGTGACTTCTTGGAATCCGTGCGCGCTGAAACAACTTCTTGAGCTTTCCAGCGGGTAATCCCACCGGTCTGTAATAATCGCCGGGTTTCCAGTTCCTGATTCTAACATACGGTCCGATTGAATCTGCATCCACAAAAACCCGCCGGCTGGAGCGTTCAGGCTTCTTCCAATCCGGCGATTTCGGCCCTAAACACCTTGCTTCCAGTTCCGGTGGGGCACAGGCCTGGAATTCAACATACCATTCTGGTAACTCGGCTGCTGCCTCGACCGCGGAACACGAGCTCGCCGAAGTCACGGGCGACCTCCATCGCGCCGGGAATTTCCACGAATTTGCGCTTTTCATCTCCAAGAGGCCGCGAATGCCTCGATATGGTCGAAGAGCGACGTCGCAACGACTCCGGGCGCCTGCCTTTTGCAATGCGTATCGCAGCACCCTTCGAAACACCTTTCAGCGCCGATGCCAATACACTCAACAGGAGGATTACGAAACCGCTTTCCTCTTGTTCCATGCTGTCTGAGCCACGCCTCGACAGCGTCTGCATCAGTCATCTTCGTCTTCCAACTGTTTCGGCAGTTCAGGTGCAGGTCACCACCAGGTTCGGATTGAATTCTGACGATGGTGCGGGAATGACAATGTGTCGCAACCGATTTCTGTCAAAGTCCAGATTAGCAATACGTAACT
>ERZ1370068.3843-contig-2942_pt1 | contig 127713 bp, 134 predicted proteins | sample MGYA00561227_ERZ1370068 | MGnify/ENA primary metagenome ERZ1370068 (study PRJEB38410, sample SAMEA6850437) | metagenome | study: Metagenomic assessment of the ecological functions of the soil: analysis of the soil microbiota associated with the...
TGTACTTCGTTCAGTTACGTATTGCTCCCATGCCGGCGCGCAGGCCGCCGACCATCTGGAACACGGAGTGCGAGAGCGGGCCCTTGAACGGGACGCGGCCCTCGATGCCCTCCGGGCACGAGCTTCGACAGACTCGTCGGTGTTCGTCCTGGAAGTAGCGCTCGCGGCTGCCGCTGCGCGGCCGGCCATCGCGCGACAGCGAGCCCATGCCGCGGTAGCACCTTGTAACGAGCGGCCCTCGAGCAGCACCACCTCGCCCGGGCTCTCCTCGGTGCCGGCGAACAGGCTGCCGATCATCACCGAGTGCGCGCCGGCCGCGATCGCCTTCACGATGTCGCCGGTGTACTTGATGCCGCCGTCGGCGATGATCGGCACGCCGCTGCCCTCGAGCGCGCGCGCGGCCTCGAGCATCGGCGGTGATCTGCGCCATGCCCGGCGCCGGTCACGACGCGCGTGGTGCAGATCGCGCCCGGGCCCATGCCGACCTTGACCGCGTCGGCGCCCGCGTCGGCCACCGCGCGTGCGCCCTCGTCGGTGCCGACGTTGCCGACCACCAGGTCGACGTCGGCGGAGACCGCGCGCGCAGCCGCGCGTGCGGCGTCGAGCACGCCGCTGCGAGTGGGCGTGCGCGCTGTCGACGACCAGCGCGTCGACGCCGGCGCGCACCAGCTCGGCGGCGCGCTCGATGGTAGTCGCCGCCCGCGCCGACCGCGGCCGCGACGCGCAGGCGGCCGAGCGAGTCCTTGCACGCGTGCGGGTGCTTGATGCGCTTCTCGATGTCCTTGACCGTGATGAGGCCCGTGCAGCCGCCCTCGGCGTCCACGACCGGCAGCTTCTCGATCCGGTGCTTCGCGAGGATCGCGCGCGCCTGCTCGAGCGTGGTGCCGACCGGCGCGGTGATGAGGTCGCTCGCGGGTCATCACCTCGGACACGCGCGCGCGTGGCGTCGTCCTCGAAGCGCAGGTCGCGGTTGGTGAGGATGCCGACCAGCCTGCCGTCCTCGGTGATCGGCACGCCCGAGATGTGGAAGCGCGCCATGATCTCGTGCGCCTCGCCGATGCGTCGCGCCGGGCGGCAGCGTGACCGGGTCCACGATCATGCCGCTCTCCGAGCGCTTCACGCGGTCCACCTGCGCGGCACTGGTCCGCGATCGGAGGTTCTTGTGGATCACGCCGATCCCGCCCTCGCGCGCGAGCGCGATCGCGAGCTCGGCCTCGGTGACCGTGTCCATCGCCGCGCTCACGATCGGGACGTTGAGCGTGATGCGGCGCGAGAAGCGCGTGCGCACGTCGACGTCGCGCGGGTGGACCTCGGAGAGGCGCGGCACGAGCAGCACGTCGTCGAAGGTCAGCGCCTCGGGGCCGACCTTGTGCGACCAGTCGACGCGAGCCGAGCGCGGCGCCGGTGCGGGGAAGAGGTCGACTCAGCCGCTTTCTCGGCCCTGGCCACGCGCTGGCTCATGCTCCACGTCTCTCCTTCTCCGGAGCGAATCGCAGCGTTGGTCGCGGAACGAGGCTCACGGGGTCTTGGGCGCCGCCGTCGTCTCCGCGGGCTTCTTGCGATCCGCCCGGCATGAATAGTGAGTTCGCGCCGATCCGGAATTCGACGGCGCTGCTGCTTGCCTGTTGAAGCCGAGCGGGAACTGATCGTCCCGTGGTCGAAGCCGTGCCCGCGATCGCGGCAATTCGAGCGAGACGGAGGGTGCTCCTTGAGCTTGCGTGCTCGACGCCGAGCTCCCCGGTCCACGAATAGCCGCGGTGCGAGCTTCTTGGTCTGGTCGTCCTTGAGCACCTTGCGCTGGTTCTGGCCACGCGGTAGACGCCCGGCCCGGCGCCAGCGTAGTAAGGTCAGGCGCCGCGGCGCGCCAGGTGCTGCGCGGTGATCGGGATCGGCGCCATCAGGGCGATGTATTCGCCCTTGTTGGTAGTCGTCAGGGAAGTTCGGGTCGGGCAGGATTCGGAACGTTTCGCTGTAGCCGGCCCAGGTGAAGCCGACGCCGAGCTGGAGCCCCTCAGCCACGACTTGGCCGTGTACCGCCAGTGGCCGTGGAGAGACAAGGCGAGGCGAGCGCCCTCGGGTGAGTCGCCGAGCCAGTCGCTGCCGAAGCAGGCGATCGGTGCGGAACGTCGACCGCCGATCTGGCCTCCGATGCTGCCCAAGTGAAGGCGGTCGTTGACGTCCGCCGCGAAGCACGCCGAGCCATCGTGAGCGCCGTGAGAACCGCAACGCTCACCCGGCAAACGCGTGAAATCATGCGATGGAAGCTCCTCTGATCCGGACGTGGAGAATTGAGGGGCCCGGTGCGAATGAGCGCGGGAGAGCTAAAGCGGTCGGAGGGGTGTCAAAGGACGACGATTCGTGGTCGCCGTGGTCGGCTCGTGGACGCCGTGGACGGGGAGTCGTGCTGGTAAGGGCTGGAATCTCGCGCGCGGATCGCTGGAACGGATGTTGCGGTAAGAGAGCACGGCCTCACAGCCACCGGGAACCCACCCACGACTCCGCAACGCTCATCCCACACCCCGACCCTCCTACACAGCACGAGAAGCGACGGGGCCGGCCGCCAACCGGCCCCTGTCCCCGGTTCCTTGCCTCGTCGAGCTCGGTACTTGATAGAGCGCCGAGTCGATACGCGAACCAGGAGCGCCTGCGGGGCGGGGCAGATGCTCTCGGTTGGCTCGCTTCGCCTTCGACGCCCTCCTGGCGGCGAGGCGGCTGCGACTCGCGACGGCTCCTGACTTCCCTGTCCTCCGCTGCTCGCGCGCCTGCCAACGAGACTATCTGCCCCGCCCCCGCAGGCGCTCCTGGTTCGCGTGACCGGGCGCCGAAACCGCGACTCATGCGTTACTTCACCATCACGATCCGAGCCTCGGCGTGGTGCTGGCCGTCGCTGAGACGCGCGAAGTAGAGCCCCGGGGGCAGGACTCGCCGGCTCGTCGCGGCCGTCCCAATCGACGATGCCCTCGCTGCCCGACGCCAGCTGGAATCGGCGCACGCGCCGGCCGCCGATGTCGTGGATGTCGAGTCGCGAGGCCGCGCTGCTGTTTCCGGTGAGCCACTGGAGCTCGATGGGGGGCGCCGACGGGACACGCGTCAACGCGAGCGCGAAGCCCTGTCGCGGCAGCGTGCCGATCCGCGTCTCGATGACGTTCGAGATCCCGAGCGATGACCACGATCGCCTTCGGCCACGATCGCGATCCGTAGCGGGTGCCCCGCTCCAATCGCGGAAGCGTCGCGACCTCGGGGTGCCCGGATCCCTGCCTCGCGGGCGCGTCGAGACCGAACGGCGCCTGGTCGAACGTGTCGGGCGCGAGCGGCGCCTCAGGCGGCGCGAGGCGATAGCGCGCAGCGGTCCGCCCGTGATGGCCGTCGTCGCCGGTCGCGCTCCAACGCAGGCTCACGGTTGAGTCGGTCTGCCCCATCTGCGATCCACGAGATCCGGGATCGCGTCAGGAAATCCCGGCGGCGTCACCACGGTGACGATGTTCGACGTCGTGCTCTGGTTGCCGTCCTTGTCCACCGGCGCGCATCGCCAGGTAGTACGTCCGATCTCCCCTCGAGGCCGTTCAGCATCGTGCTCTGGACCGCCCGGATCCACCGACGACGGGACGTCGCCGAGGTGCGGGGCGGATCCGAAGTCGGTCAGCGTCTCGGGCAGTGTCGGCGAAGCGCACGTCGAAGAAGTCGACCCCGATCCACCACGATCCGCGGGGCCGTCCACTCGAGCCCGACCTGATACGGCATCGTCGCGGTCACGCCGAGATCGCCGACGCCGAACGGCGCTCGTCCGTCCACCGCGGCGAGCGGCGGCGAGTAGAGTCGCGTCCCGGTGCGCGCGAAGTTGGCGCGCACGGTCGGCCACGGCGAGGCATTGGTCCGCCACGTGGCGGCGCCGGCGTCGAAACACGTAGATCGCCGAGTCGCGCCCGCTGCCGGCGAGGATCTCGGTGCGGCCGTCGCCGTCGATCTCGTCGAGCGTCGGCCACAGGCCGCTGCCGACCGCCGGGCTGGGGATAGTTCGTGAGGTGCGTGCCGGCCGGCGTGAACGCATCGAATCCGGCTCCCATGCCGAGGCGCCGATGCACGGCGTCGCGCCGCCGAGCGGACCGATCGACCGGCGCCGGCAGCAGGCTCCGCGCTGCACCGTGCCGAGAGAGCGAAGGTGGCGAGGGGTTGAAGGCGTCATCGAGCACCGTGATTGGTTGGGGACGTGGGAACGACGATCTCGTCGCGCCCGTCGCCGTCGAGATCGCCGGTCGCGATCGAGCCGCCGGCATCGCCGGGAAGCACTTTCGCGCGCCACAGCGAGGCGTCGGCCTTGAAGGCGTAGATCGCGTTCATCGATGCGACGACGATGATGGGGTCCGTCGTGCCGGCCACGTGCATGACAATCGGCGAGGTCGGATAGGGATCGATGTTGCGCGGCCAGTACGGCAGCGAGCGTCCCGCGCCGTTGATCACGTAGATCGATCCACTCGGCGAGGACGTCACGATCTCGGCGCCCGGTGCCGCGTCGAGAGTCGCACAACGCGACGCGCACGTTGTCGAGGGCCGCGCCGACGAAGCGCGGGAAGCCGGAGCGGCGTGTGCCGTCGGCGTTCCACGCCCACACCGAGCCGTCGGTGCCGCCCCACACGACCTCGAGTCGTCCGTCGCCGTCGAGATCACCCAGCGCCGCTGTTGCCGCCTCGGTGGTCAAGGTCCGCGTCGCGGCCACCGGCCATCCGGGAAGCGCGCGGCCGCCGATGTCGAACCCGTACAGCCGTCCGTCCGCGAGCGGCACGAACATCGCGACCTCGAGCCCGCCGCCCATGTCCGCCGCCGCGAGGCCACCCGATGGGCGTCCGGAAGGCGAATTCGCGACAGGATCGCGCCGCCCTCGGCGTCGGTGACGAGCACGCTCGAGTCGGCGGTGGCGTAGTAGACGCGCTTGTGGCCCGACGCCGCGGTCACGACGACGGCGCCGCCGACCTGCTGCCATTTCCCCGGAACCGCGAACGACGTCAGCGGCGCGGTGAGCGCGGCGGAGCAGGTTCAGGCGGCCGCGGCCGTAGCCGATGACGCCGGGGTTCTGCGCCGAGATGTCGTCCGCCGTGTCCATCAGTCGGAGCTGGATGTCGAGCGGCGCCATGCGAGGCAGGCCGCGCTGGACCGCGTTGCGCCTGAGCAGCGCCGCCGCGCCCGCCACGATCGGCGCGGAGAACGACGTGCCGCTCGCCGAGGTAGCGTAGTCGGGCTGCCGGAGCGCCACGCTGTCGGCGCCGAAGATCTTGTTGAGCGAGGTCGTCGACACGAACACGCCTGGGGCGGCGATGTCGACGGAAGTCGCCGCGACTCGAAGAACATCGCGATCTTGTCGTCGGCATCGGTCGCCGCCACCGACATCACGTCCTGGCGCAGCGCGAGGTAGGCAGGGCTGCCGTTGTTGCCGGCGGAGAAGATGGTGAGCACGCCCGCGTTCGTCGCCTGGGTGAGCGCGAACTCGAGGTCGCCTTGCGACACGCTCGCGAACGAGCAGTTCATGACGTCGACGCCCATCACCGCGCAGTAGTGGAAGGCGCGCGCCACCGACGACAGATCGATCTCGCCCGAGGGCGCGCGCGACGACGACCAGCCGACGCGGAGCGGCATGAGCCGGACGTGCCACGCCGTGCCGGCGACGCCGATGTGGTTGTCGGTGATCGCTCCGACCAGTCCCGCGACGGCGGTGCCATGGCCGACGAAGTCGTTTGGATCGTTGTCCTCGTCGCGCCAGTCCTCGGACGGCTGCGCCTGCGACGAGTCGTCGAGTGCGAGGAAGTCCCAGCCGTGGACGTCGTCGACGTAGCCGTTCCCGTCGTCGTCGACGCCGGGCTGGCCGCCCTGCTCGGCCCAGTTCGTGTACATGTTCCCGCCCCACGGCACGCCGCCGGTCAGGTCGGGATGGTCCATCAGCACGCCGGTGTCGATGATGGCTACGACGATCGACGTGTCGCCGGTGGTGAGGTCCCACGCCTCGCGCGCGGAGATGTCGCGGCGGGAAGCCTGGAAGAAGTAGTAGGCCTTGGACCACAGCGAGTCGTTGGGGGTCGCGAGCACGGGCACGATCGCGATCCGCTCCGCCGACTCGATGCCGGGCTCGGAGCCGAGCACGTCGATCGCCCGCTCGACGGAGAGGTCGCGCGGCAGATGGGCGATCCAGAAGCGCTCGAAGCCGCGCTCGTCGAGCCTCGCGGCCGCCACCCTCGCCCGCTCCGTACCGCGCAGCGGCGCCCAGGCTGCGTCCGGCGGGAACTCGCGCTCGAATCGCACCCCCGCGAGGTCCTGTGCCGCACGCTCGAGGACCGCCGTTCCCTCGATCGAGAGCGGCTCCGGAACCCGATCCGCCCCATTCGGTGAGCCGGACAACGACGGCGTCGGTGCGATAGCGCACCGCGCTCGGAGTCTCGGGCCAGCCGTTCAATGAGCCGGCGCGAACCAGCGCGGAATCACCGACCGCGAGCAAGACGGCAAGGGCGGTGACGGCAAGCGGCGTGCGCATGAGGTCTCGTGGGAAAAGGAAAAGACGACCGAATTCGCCCCGAGGGGGACCCGGTCGTCCGGCGACGGAAGCCGAGGAAGCCTCCGTGCGGCAATGATCCTAGGGTGCCGGTGCGCCTCCCACAAGGGCATATGCGATGAGCCCGAAGTCGTTGACACCCCCAAGGTCGCCCGTACACTGCCGCCCTCATTTTGCCGCATCCTGCCCTGCCTGCCAGTGGCCGAAACCCTCACGTTCATGGCGGCGTTCCTCATTGGAGACCTGGATGACCCGAACCGACCAGTGGGAAGCTCGCGGCCGTCGTCGCCGCGACGGCGCTCGCGCTCTGGTTCCTGTATCCGTCCTACCGTTTCTACACGCTGTCTCCCGCCCAGCGTGACGCCCTGCCACCGGGGCAGCTCGCCGAGCTGAGGCACAAGGCGATCCACCTGGGGCTCGACCTCCAGGGCGGCATGCACCTGGTGCTCGAAGTCGATCGCTCGCGGTTGAATCCCGCCGAGGCGAAGGACGCGCCCGATCGCGCGATGGAGATCATCCGCAACCGCGTCGACCAGTTCGGCGTCGCCGAGCCGCTGATCCAGCGCGAGGGCGAGGATCGCATCACGGTGCAGCTGCCTGGGCTCACGGACCGCCAGCGCGCGATCGACCTGATCGGCAAGACGGCGCTGCTCGAGTTCAAGCTCGTGCGCACGCCGGAAGAGGTGAAGGCCGTGTTCGACCGGCTCGACGGCTGGCTCGCGAGCGCGGCGTCGCCGGCGCCGCCGCCGATTCGTTGACGCGGCACAATCCGCTCACGGCCCATTTCTTCTCGCTCGAGTCGATGGCGTTCGTGCGCAACGAGGATCTCGGCACGGTCGAGCACCTGCTCGCGACGCCGGGCATCGACTCGCTCATCCCGCCGGACTCGCAGCTGCTCTGGGGACAGAAGGACGAATCGATGCAGGGCGTGTCCGGGCGCACGCTGTACCTGTTGAAGCGCCAGCCGGAGATGACCGGCGGCTCGATCGCGAGCGCCGAGGCGCGCGTCGGCCTGGAGTCGAGCAATCCCGGTGGCTGGGGCGTCAGCATGAAGATGACGCCGAAGGGACGCGCCGAGTTCGCCAGCGTCACCGGCAACAACGTCAACCGCCAGCTCGCGATCGTTCTGGACGGCACGATCTCGTCGGCGCCCAACATCCGTGAGCGCATCCCGTCGGGCGACGCCTCGATCACCGGCAGCTTCGACGTGGCGTCGGCGCGCGACCTGGCAATCGTGCTGCGCGCCGGCGCGCTGCCCGCGCCGGTTCACATCATCGAGGAGCGCTCGGTCGGGCCCTCGCTCGGCGGCGATTCGATCAGCGACAGGGCTGACGGCCGGCCTGATCGGCACGCTGCTCGTCGTCGTGTTCATGGCGGTCTACTACCAGCTGTCCGGCCTGATCGCGATCGCGGCGATGCTGCTCAACGTGGTCTACGTCGTGGCGGCGCTGGCGGGATTCGGCGCGACGCTCACGCTGCCCGGCATCGCGGGCCTCGTGCTCACCGTCGGCATGGCGGTCGACACTAACGTGCTGATCTTCGAGCGCACGCGCGAGGAGCTGCGGAACGGCAAGAGCGTGCGCAACGCCGTGGATCTCGGTTACGACAAAGCGTTCCGTACCATTCTCGACGCGCACGTGACGACCCTCATCAGCGCGCTGTTCCTGTTCCAGTTCGGCACCGGGCCCATCAAGGGCTTCGCGGTCACGCTGAGCATCGGACTGATCGCGAACATGTTCACCGCGGTGCTGTTCACGCGCATGATCTTCGACTGGTGGCTCGGGCGCGGCAAGCTCGAGCGCCTCAGCATTTGATTCGAGCGAGGACCCCCGATGCTCCAGATTCTGGTCGGAACCAACTTCGCGTTCATGAAGTACCGTCGTTTCGCGTACCTGTTCTCGGTGCGCTGGTCCTCGCGACGGTCGTATGGCTTGCGATCCACCGCGGCCCGCACTACAGCGTCGACTTCACCGGCGGCGCGCTGCTGCAGGTGCGCATGTCGAAGGCACTGGCGGCGGATCAGGTCCGCCACGCCCTCGACGCCGGCGGCCTGACCGGTGTCGAGCTGCAGCAGATGACCGGCGAGAACACGAACGAGTTCCTGATCCGCGCCCAGACCAGCGGCGAGGAGAAGGATCTGTTCCCGATCGTGCAGGCGGCGATCCAGAAGCAGTTCTCCGACGTGCAGGTCGAGCTGCGCCGCACCGAGCACGTCGGGCCGAAGGTCGGAAACGAGCTCCGGCAGAAGGCGATCTGGGCGGTGCTGAGCAGCCTCGGCGGCATCCTGCTCTACGTCGGCATCCGCTACGAGTTCAAGTTCGCCTTCGGCGCGGTCGTCGCGCTGTTCCACGACGTCTTCGTGACGCTGGGGATGCTGTGCTTCACCGGCCGTGAGGTCTCGCTGACGGTCGTCGCCGCGCTGCTCACGATCGCCGGCTTCTCGATCAACGACACCATCGTCGTGTTCGATCGCATTCGCGAGCGCTCCAAGGCGCTCAAGAAGGAGAAGCACTCGCGGGTGATGGACATCGCCGTCAACGAGACGCTGTCGCGGACGATCATCACGTCGCTCACCGTGTTCTTCACCGCGTTGGCGTTGTTCATTTGGGGCGGCGAGGTGCTCCGGGACTTCTCGTTCGCCATGCTCGTCGGAATCGTGTTCGGTACCTACTCCTCGGTTTACGTGGCCAGCGCCATGGCCCTCGACATCTGGATCTGGCTCGACCGCCGCAAGGGCATCCAGGCCGAGTGACGAAAGGCGTTCAATGATGCAGGGAAGGAATTCCGGCCGCGCGCGCGCGCGCTCGGGCGCCCTCGCCGTGTGCGCGCTCGCGGGCCTGTTCGCCGTGCCCGCGTGCTCGAAGAAGATCACCACGGTGGATCCCGGCTTCGTCCCGGAGGGAACCCCTTCGCCGTCGGCGCGGCTCTTGATCTGGCCGGACGAGTCAAACCCGATGCCGTTCTACCGCGACATCGCACCCGCCGATCCGGATCCGGGCGACGAGTTCCTCGGAGTCGAGGAGTTTCGCCGTAGCGTGCCGGGGGCGAACCACGGCATCATTCTCGATCACACCGACGCCTCGGACTATCAGGTCTTTCGCACCGAGTCGAACGGCGGCATGACCCGCTTCAGGACTTCCACGTCCCGCGCACGCGGGCGTGGCTCGAGACGCAGTGGGAGTCGTACCACTTCATCGACACGTCGCCGGCCGGCGTCGCGACGCCGACCTACCTGGGACGGGGTCTGCGGGGCGGCGTCGCCTCGGCGGCGAGCCCGCTCACGAACACTGCGCTCCTCGGCGACCGTACGATCCAGAACATCCCGATGACGGCGATCTGGTACCCGCGCAACGGCAAGCTCAAGCTCAAGTGGGACAACGTGCCGAACGCGGTGCGCTATCTGATCCAGGTGTTCGAGCTCCGCGCCGACGTCCCGTCGTTCGATGAGCAGGTCCTGGCCGGCACGGCGGCGCCGTTTTACGACGGACGTTCGCGCGACTTCTTCCTCGGGTTCATCGACGAGCCCAACAACCTGTACTTCGTCGGCGACTCGAGCCGCAGCGACGTCGAGATCCTCACGATCAAGCCGATGACGTTCGCCCAGACCTACCTCGCGCGCCTGGCGGCGATCGATGCGAACGGACGGATGATCGCGATCAACTACGGCCTCGACGACATCTTCGCCGCCCGCCTCGCGGGTCAGGTGGGACTGAGGCGCGGGTTCGCGGGCGAGGGGACCTACTCCTTGTATCGCCTGTGCGCCCAGACGGCCGTGGACACGTCACTGTTCCGCGGCCCGGACCTGCCGTCCTTCGTGCCCCGAGGGCGCTGACGACACGAATTACCCGCACGCGCGCGGAAATTCACCCCGGCGGGCCGAAACCCCGGGCGGAGTCTTGAATCTCCTCGTGCTCCGCCGGCATCTTCTCGAATCATGACTCGGGTTCTCGTCTCGATCGCCCTGGCGCTCGCGATGCTGTCGATCGGGAGCGCGCGCACGGCCGGCGCATTGGGTGATTCGCCCCCACCCGGGTCGCGCTCGCTTCGGGATCGCGCGCCTCAAGTACGAGGGCGGCGGCGACTGGTACGAGGACCGCACCTCGATGGTCAACCTGCTTCGCCACGTGCGCGAGCGCACCGCGATCACCGCGGTGGGCACTCAGGAGGCGGTGGTCGAGCCGGGCTCGGCGGCGCTGTTCCAGTACCCGTTCGTGTTCGCGTGCGGACACGGGAACATCAAGTTCACCCCTGCCGAGGTCACGAACCTTCGCCGCTACCTGACGAACGGCGGGTTCCTGTGGGTCGACGACGACTTCGGCATCGAGCCGTCCGCTGCGCCGCGAGATGAAGCGCGTGTTCCCCGACGTCGCGTTCGTCGAGCTGCCGTTCTCCACGGCATTTTCACGACCTTTACGAATTCAACGCGGGCTTGCCCAAGATTCATGAGCATGACGGAGGCCCGGCGAAGGCCTTCGGGATTGTTTGGGACGGAAGGCTGGTTGTACTCTTTACCTACGACACCGACCTCGGCGACGGCCTCGAGGATGAAGAAGTCCATCACGATCCCCCGGAGAAACGAGAGGCGGCGGCACGGATGGGGTTGAACATCGTGCACTACGCCCTCACGCACTGAGCCCGACGGGGCCGCGACAACAACGCCTATGACTCCTCGCGAGCCCGAACGCCCACTAAGCGACACCCTCCGTTCGCTGCACTCCGCGCACGGTCGCGCGCTCGCGTTGCGTTTCGCGCTGCGCGCCGCGTCCTTCACCGCGATCGTGCTGACGGTCGCCGTCGCCGCCAGCGCGTGGCCGGCGGGGAGACCGCGGCGTGGGTGCGCTTGGGCGTCGTGATCGCCGCCGTCGTCGCGGTGCTCGCGTGGGCCGTCGGCCGCTGGTCCGCGCTCGCGCCGCGCTTCGACACCTGGCTCGAGACGCTCGAGCAGCACTTCCCGGTGGTCCGCTCGTGGTTGCGCAACGCGCTCGAGCTGGAGGCACACCTCGATCCGCACACGTCGTCGGAGCTGGCGCACGCGGTGGCGGAAGAGACCGCGCGCCGCACCCACGCACTGCCGATCGCGAGCACGCGCCCGCGCATCGAGCCCAAGCATCCCGTGCTCGTGCTCGCGGGCTGTCTCGCCGCCATCATCGCCGTCGGGCTCGTGCTGCCCCAGCCGGTGCTGCGCTCGTGGCGCACGCTGTGGAACCCGACGCTCGCGGCGCCGCCTCTGAGACTCGAAGTCGAGCCCGGCTCCGTACGCGTCAGCCCGGGCGCCGCGCTCGCGGTGCGCGCGCGGGTGTGGGGCAGCGCGCGGCGACCGGATCTCGTCCGCCCGCACGAGGGTGCGGTGACCGCGGTGCGCGAGGAGAGCGGACCGGGCGGTGGACAGGTGTGGCGCTTCGACCTGGTTCAGCTCACCCGCGATCAGACGTATCGCGTCCGCGTCGGCGCCGTGTCGAGCCCGGAGTACCGCATCGCGCTGGCGGGTGAGCCGACGCCGGTCAGCTTCGAGGGTCGAGTACCAGGCGCCGGCCTACGCGCGGTTGCCGTCCCAGCGCGGGGCCGCGACGCGCGGCGACCTGTCGGCGCTGCGCGGCACGCGCGCGCACGTCGTGACGTTCGATCGCGATCTCACCGATCTGACGGCGCGCATCGGCCGCGGCGCTAAGGCCCAATGGACCGCGTCGACGCCGCGGCGGTGGCAGGGCGACGTCGCGATGCTGTCGGACGGCGAGTACGAGCTGCACGCCGTCGCCGCGTCGGGCGAGGCGAGCTATCGCTATCGCATGACGCCGCTCCCGGACGCGCCGCCGGTGCTCGCGGTGCAGGTCCCGAGCGGCGACATCGATCTGCCGGCGGGCCAGCAGATCGCCGTCGAGCTGCTCGGCCAGGACGACCTCGGGCTGTCGCAGCTTCGCCTCCAGCATCGCAAGGATCCGGACGCGCCGTGGGCCGACGTGCCGATGTCGCACTTCGCCGGGCAGCCGCGCGAGGCGTTCGTGCGCACGACGTGGGACGCGTCTTCGCTCGCGCTGCTGCCGGGACAGAGCGCGTCGTTCCGATTCGTGCTCGAGGACAACAACCTGCTGTCGGGCCCCGGGCGCGCGGTGAGCCCGGCGTTCGAGGTGCGGTTCCCGAGCATGGCGGACCTCTACGACCAGATCGACAAGAAGCAGGACGCGGTGTCCAACTCGCTCGAGAAGGCGGCCGAGCAAGCGCGTGAGATCAGAAGTCGCTCGACAAGCTCGCCCGCCAGCCGCAGCGCGCCAGCCCGGAGAGCGCGCCGGCGTTCGAGCGCAGCGAGGAGCTGAAGGCCACGCTCGAGCGCCAGCAGGACCTGACGAAGAAGCTCGATCAGGCGTCGGAGCAGCTGCAGCAGACGCTCGAGCAGGCCAACGAGCGTCAGGCGTTCCACGAGGATCTGCAGCGGAAGCTCAAGAAATGTCGGAACTCATGAAGCAGATCCAGTCGGACGAGTTCCGTGACGCGCTCAAGCGGATGCAGGAAGCCCTCGAGCGGATGGATCGGCGCGAGCTCGAGCAGACGCTGCCCCAGTGGCGCGCGCAGAACCGGGACATGCTCAGCAGCTCGAGCGCACGATCGATCTGCTCAAGCAGCTCCGGAACGAGGAGCAGCTCCATGCGCTCGCGAAGCGCGCCGAGGAGTTGAAGGACCGCCAGGACGCGCTCAACCGCGAGCACGAGGGTGCGCGCGATTCGAAGGACGGGAAGTCGAACGAGGAGCGGGCACAGCAGCTCGCCGACCGGCAGGACGAGGCGGCGAAGGAGTCCGAGAAACTCGCCGAGGACGCGCGCCAGCTCGCCAAGCAGGAGGACACGCCGCAGGAACAGGAAGGCGCTCGGCGAATCCGCCGACCAGCTCGAGTCGAGACGTCGCCGGCGCAGCGCGAGGCGTCGCAGTCCGCCCGCGGCCAGCAGAAGCCGCGCGCGTCGCAGATGGGCGAAAGCGAGCGAGAGTCTCGATCAGGTCGCCAAGAACTTCGAGGACATGGCGAAGCAGTCCGAGCAGCGCCGGCAAGGCGCCGACGTGGCTGCGATCCGGCGCGCCGAGGCAGGACCTCGTGTCGCTCCAGCGCGCGAGCGAGCAGAACCTGGACTCCGGCGCCTCGACCACCGACCGCGCCGATCTCCAGACCGACTCGCCGAGGGCGTAGCCCGGTCGCGGACTCGCTGTACGTGCTCGCGCGCACGCAGCCGTTCATCTCGCCCAAGCTCGGCCAGGCGCTCGGCCGCGCGATGCAGTCGCTGCAGAGCTCGGGGCGCGACCTGTCGACCGGCAACCGGGCGCGCGGCGAGGACGCCGGACGCACCGGCAGCACGTCGATCAACGAGGCCATTCTCGAGCTGCGTCAGACCGAGTCGCAGATGTGCCAGTCGCCGGGTCAGACCCAGGGCGGCGAGTCAGCGCGGCAGCGCCGGCGAGCAGATGGGCGAGCTCGGCAAGCGCCAGGGCGAGCTGAACCGCGAGACCCAGTCGCTGGCGCAGCGTCTGTCCGAGCAGCTCCGCCTCTCGGCCGGCGACCAGGCGCAGATGCGTAAGCTGTCCGAGCAGCAGCGCGCGATCCGCGAGCAGCTCGAGCAGATCCAGCGCGACGACGAGACCAAGCGCCAGCTGCTCGGCCGGCTCGATCAGGCGCAGCGCGAGATGAAGGAGGTCGAGGAGACGCTGGAGCGCGGCTCGACCGACGGCGACCTCGAGGGCAAGCAGCAGCGCATTCTGTCGCGGTTGCTCGACGCGCAGCGCTCGGTGAACCGCCGCGACTTCGATCCCGAGCGCGAGTCGCGCACGGGACAGAACGTCACGCGCGTCGGCGCCGGAGCTGTCGCCGGAACTGCTGCGTGAGTCGGATCGCCTTCGCCTCGACCTGCTCAAGGCGGAGGCCGATCGCTATCCGGCCCAGTACCGCGCCTACATCGAGGCCTACCTGAAAGCGCTGAACGCCCAGCCTCGATGACTTCGCTCGTCCGGACCACGCTCCTCGTCGCCCTCGGCGCCGCCTTGTCGAGCCTCGCCGCCGCGCAGTCCGGCGGCATCCGCGTCACGCCCGGCGTGCCCGTCGCGCCGCTGATCCTCGAGGGCGAGGTCGTGCTGACGCAGCGCCCGATCCCGCCGCTCGATCCCGAGCAGCTCGAGCAGCTGCGGGTGGCGCAGAGTCAGCGGTCGAGCGGGCTGCTGGATAAGGCGCACGCCACCGTGACCGCTCTGCTGGCCACGGTGCCGCACCATCCGCTCGCGCTCAACGAGCTTTCAAGATCGAGGTCGCACGTCAGAACTGGGCCGAGGTCGAACGCCTCGGGCGTACGGGCGCGCCGCGCGCGGCGCGATTCGCTGCTGCTGGGACGCGACCTCGTGCTCGCGCTCGAGCGCATGGGCCGAGAAGGACGGCGCCCAGGTCGCGCTCGAGTGCTGGATCGTGCGCACGACCGAATCAGGTGGGCGTTCTCGACCATCGCGCGCCTCGCGGTCGGCGAGCCGAAGGGCGTGCGCGACGCGATGCACCGCGTCGCCGCCTCGTATCCCGACCGGGTCGACCTGCAGCGCGGCGCAATCCGACTCGACTGGAAAATGGGCGACGACCGCGGCGCGATGCGCGCTGCTCGCCACCGATCGGCCCAGCATCACGCCGCCGCTCCGGTGGACGTTCGCCGACGAGCTGCTGCGCGCCCAGTCGAGCCGCGACTCGAGCGGCGCCGTCGAATCGTTGCTGAGCATGTCCGGCGACGCGCTACGACCCGACGTACCGGTTGCTCGCCGCCCGCCGCGCGTGGGACATCCAGCGCCTCACCGGGGCGTCGTCCAGGGGCGGGCGCTCTCTACGACGCACTCAGGATATCCCGCGCACGCGCTGGAACGGGGACTTGCTCGTCGAGGATCGCGCGGGGAGCTGCGCGATCGGGACGCACCGCCGACGCGCGCGCCCTGCTCGAGACCGACGGGCTCCAGGGCGCGCAGCAGACGCAGGTGACGCTCGAGCGGGCGCTCGCCGATCTTCGCGACGGCCCGCCCGCGCGCGCCTGCCCGCGCTGAGCCGCGCCGCCGACACCTCGCCCGAGGCGAGGTTCGGTGGCGAGGCGCTGTTCTTCTGCGGCCTCTCGGACTCCGCGCTGAGCGTGTACAAACGCGCGTCGACGGAGCCCAACGGTCCCTACACCGGGGCCGCGCTCGAGCGCATCTACCTGATCGAGGACGCGGATCCCAAGAGCGCGCTGCCGATCTACGCGCGCATGGCGTACCTGCACTGGCGGGGCGACGACACAGGCGACGCTCCAGCTCGCCGATTCGCTCTACAAGAACCTGCCGCGCGGCACGCTGTGGGCTCAGGTGGCGGTGTTCCTGAGCCAGCGCCCTCGAGGAGGCCAATCGGTATGAAGAGGCGGTGGCGCCGCTCTTGGCGCTCGCCAACGATCACCCCGGCGACCGGCTCGCGCCGCTCGCGCGCCAGCGCGCCGGCGACCTCTACTTCCTGCGTCTCAAGGACGGGACGGCCGCGATCGCCCAATACGAAGAGTGCGTGACGCGCTATCCTCGGTCGTGGAACGCCGCCGAAGTCCGTCGCAAGCTCGAGCTGCTGCGCAAGCGGCGCTCTAGCCTCGACTAGGGCGCGCGGCCGGCGCCCGCCTAGCGAACCCGAAAGGAAGACGTGCAACAGCTCCACGGCTCTCATCGCCCGGACCGCCCGCGGGCCGGGCCCCCTGCGCCGCTCGGCGCGCTGGCGACGATCGCCGGCGTCGTGGTCATGGCGGCGGTGGCGCTCGTGACGCTCGGGATCGCGCTCCTCGTGACGCGGGGTCGAGGGTGCGCTGTGGCGCTCGGCGGCGCCGGAGACGCCGCCGCCGAACGCGGATGCGCGCGAGCGCGTGCGCGAGGGCGACGCCGGGCCGCCAGAGCGTCGCGCACTCGTCGCGCGAGCGCTCGTTCGCCGAGGTCGTCGAGGCATGGCCGATCGTGCTGCTCGTGAGCTTAGGCCTGAGGCGCCACGGCGCTGGCCCCGCGCGCGCCGACGCCAAGATGCTCGTCCCCATGGACGACCATCAGACCGATCACCTCAAGGCCTACGGACTCGCCTTCTGGGTGATCTCGCGCGACACAAGGCCGAGTGGCTGCTCAACTATCGCGGCGGCAGCTTCCTGTTCCCGGACGATCCCGACATCGACGCGCGAGGCGCGCTTGCGCGGCGTGTCGACCGAGACCATGAGCGGCTCCGACGAGGCGGCGATGCGCGCCGAGATCGCGGACAACAACATGGAGTCGGTCGCGCTCGAGAAGGCGCCAAGGATCGCCGTCTATATCCCGCCCAACACGCCGCCGTGGGACGACGCGGTGACGCTCGCCCTCAAGTACGCCGACATCCCGTACTCCACGGTGTGGGACGAGGAGGTGCGTGCGCGGCGAGCTCTCCGAAGTACGACTGGCTCCACCTCCACCACGAGGACTTCACCGGCCAGCACGGCAAGTTCTACGCCGCGTACCACAACTTCCCGTGGTACCAGGAAGAGGAGCGCGTGCAGAAGGCGATGGCGACCAAGCTCGGGTTCGCGAAGTCGACTCAGCTCAAAGGGGCGGTCGCGCTGGCGATCAAGGATTACGTGTCGCGCGGCGGCTTCATGTTCGGCATGTGCTCGGCGACCGACACGTACGACATCGCGCTCGCCGCGCTCGGCGTCGACATCGCCGACCAGGTCTACGACGGCGACCCGCCCGACCCGCGCGCCCAGTCAAGCTCGACTACTCGCGCACGCTCGCGTTCAAGGACTTCCGCCTCGAGCTGGACCCGTTCCTGTACAAGTTCTCCGGACATCGACGTCACGCAGGAGGCGGCGCTGCGCGGGCCCAACAGCTTCTTCACGCTGTTCGACTTCTCCGCCAAGAACGATCCGGTGCCGACGATGCTGGTCCAGGACCACGTCAACGCCGTGCCCGAGTTCCTCGGGCAGAGCACCGGCTTCCGGCGCTCCACGCGTCAAGAGCGGCGTGCTCGTGCTGGGCGAGGTCGAGGGCACCGACGAGGTGAAGTACCTGCACGGCCAGTTCGGTCGCGGCACCTTCACCTTCCTCGGCGGCCACGACCCCGAGGACTACCAGCACATGGTCGGTGATCCGCCGACCGAGCTGTCGCGTACCAGCACTCGCCGGGCTACCGGCTGATCCTCAACAACGTGCTGTTCCCGGCCGCGGAGAAGAAGAAGCAGCGCACGTAGTCGGCGCCGGGCTTGCTCGGACGGCTCCCGCCGTCCGCGCCCCGCGGGTGAATCCCACACGACCCAACTCGGTCCCGCGTCACGGGATGCCCGCCGGCCCCCACGCGACGGGCTCAATCGACCGCATCGCCCGCCGATAACGCCAGGACACACCGCCCCGGGCCGGCCTGGGCGAATTCGTCGTTCGATCGCACGGGGCCTCCTCATGCCCAGGCATGCACGTCTGCTGGTTTACGTCGTCGCCGCCCTCGGGCTCGTCGGGGCCGAGTCACGCCGCGTCGGCGCGGGTTCTGGGCAACGTCGTCACGCAGGCTCGCAGTTCAGGGCAGACGGTGCGGCCGGGCACCGGCGACGTCGCGGTGTTCGTCGTCCAGATCAAGAACAATGCGACGCTCGGCGTCGCCCAGCTGACCGCGATCAGCTTCCAGAACAAGACGGCCGGTCCCGGCACCATCGCGCAGCGCGATCGGGACTGGACGGCGCTTGTCGTTGCGCGTGTCGCCGGGGGCGCGGTCGTCGACACGGCCTCGTTCGTGGGCGGTGTCGTCACGTTCGACAACTTCAACGTCGCGGTCCACGCCCAGGGCACCGCGACGTTGGTGATCTCGGGCGGGGCGTCCCTGGTGGCGCGCGACAGCGACGCGCTCGATCTCAGATCCCGAGCGCGTCGTACGTGACCATATAGCGGTGGCGCCTCTGGCACGTTCCCGATCGATCCCGCCGGCACGTTCCCGGTCGACGGCATGGTCGCGAAGCAGGTCACGCTCACACACGTGGACACGCCCACCTTCAACGTCGGCACCAGAGACAATCTCGCGTTCAACGTCGTCCTGCCCGCCAACGGCTATCAGCCCGACGAGCTCAAGAGCTTCACCGTTTTGAACCTGGGCACGGCGCGCCCGCTGGTCAGCGGCAAAGGGTGAGATCGATCGCATGGACCTGTGGACCGACGACGGTGACGGGGTCTTCGAACCTTCTGGCTCGACCGGAGACCGCAATCTCAAAGGAGATGGTGTTCACCGGCGACCGCTGGACAACCGGCGGCCTCAGCCTGGCCGTGCCGGTAGACGGCGTGCGCATGTTCGTGGCGCTCACCATCAGCGACGTCGCCGAGGACGCACGGTGCAGCTCGCGCTGCCGCCGCCGCCCGACATCGCCGTGACGATGCTGAGCGCCAATGACGGGCTGCTCGACGCCGGGCTCGCCAACCGGACCCCGCAGACGATCGCCATCGTGGATCGCGTCACGCTCGCCGGCGGCGCGATCGCCCCGGCACCACGCCACCCGGGCGCGTCGGCGCGCCGATGCTCGACCTGATCGCCACCAACAAGTACGCGACCGACAAGGCGCTCACCGGGCTCACGATCACCGATGGCGCCGTCGGCCCCGGGGCGCAGCCCGACCTCGACGCAGAGACCGAGCTGCTGACGCTCTACGAGGACGCCAACGACGACCGCATCCTCGGCACCGGCGACCCGGTGCTGGGGACGGCGTTCTATGTCGGCGGCCGTGCCAAGTTCAGCGGGTTCACTTGGAAAATCCCGGCCGGCGCGACGCGTCATCTGCTGCTCACCGGCAACGTCTCGCTCGCGCACGCGCCGCGACGGCGACGTGATCGGCAGCTTCGTCGCCCAGGCCGCGGACCTCGAGTTCGCGGATCCGACCGCGCTGTCGGCGGCGTTCCCGATCGGCTCGGGCGCCGCGTGGACGGTGGACGGCATGGTGGCGGCGCAGATCGACGATCGCGGCGCCCCCGCCAGCACGCTGGGGCCGAACGACGGGCCGGCCCTGGCACTCGACGTCGTCGTCCCACTCAACGGCTACCAGGACGACGTGCTGCAGAGCGTCGCCGTCACCAACGTCGGCAGCGCGCCCGACCAACAACCTCGCCGAGGTGCGCCTGTGGCGCGACGGCGGCGACGGCCAGTTCGACGCCGGCGGCGCCGACGACCGGAACCTCGGCGTGTTCGCGCCGTGGGGCGGACGGTGGTCGATCAGCGGGCTGTCCGAGTCGCTCGGCCAGGGCGGCGCGCGGCTGTTCGTCGCGGTCACGACGGCGAGCACGGTGGTCGACTCGGCCACGGTCCAGCTCGAGCTGCCGGTCGGCGGCCTCGAGGTGGAGTCCGGGAACGACGGGCCGATCGACGTTCCAGTCGTGAACCCGGAGTTCCTGACGCTCACCGACCGCGTGCTGGCCGCGACCCTGAGCGCCGTGCCGGACGCGGTCGTCGTCGGCCAGCTCGTGAACGTGCAGATGGCCGTGGTCAATCGGTCGTCCGGAGGACGTGAACGGGGTCACGCCGTCGACGCTGACGATCGGGGGACCGCCGGCCTCGCGTACCAGAGCGGGCCGGTCCACCCTCGGTGTCGATCGCCCCGGCGGATCGCAGTCGTTCACGTGGACCTACCGAGCGACGACACCGGCAACGCACGGTTCACCGGCACGGCCTCGGGCGTCGGCGCGGGAGCGGGCAGACGCACACGACGCTGCCCGTGACGTCGAACGAGGTGAACGTGTTCGCGCAGCCCGGCAGCCTGCCGTTCACGTCGCAGACCGCGATGCCGATCACGATCAACCGCGGCCAGACGAACGTCGTGCCGCTCTACCTCACGCTGTCGACCCCGAGCGAGCCGCCGGGCCGCGCGTGCGCGTCACGCGGATGCGGTTCCGACTCGAGGCACAAGGCGGCGCCGGCATCGTGCCTGCCGATCTGTTGTCGCGCGTGGCGCTGTTCGCCGGCACGTCGACCTACATCGAGCGCACCGCGCTCGAGACCAGCGGCGCCGAGGTCGACCTGCCGCTCGCGACGCCGATCCTCGTCACCCGCGGCGACCCGCTGACGACGGCGCTCGCGATCGACGTCGACTCGACGACGATCGTCCCCAACTTCCGCATCGTCATTCCCGACAGCACCTACTTCACGGCCGAGGACGCCGGCACCGGGGCGCCGGTGAACCTGCGGCTCACGAGCCCGACGTACCCGATCCGAACCGGGCTCGCGCGCGTCGTCGATCAAGCGACCGAGCTGGACGTCGCCGCGGTGACCGCGGGCGCCGCCCACGTGGGCCCTAGCCAGCTCGACGCCGGCATCATGACCGCGCGTCTCACGAACCCCGGCACCACCGGCGTGACGTCGGACGTGCGCGTCAGCTCGTTCGCGGTGATCCTGCGCGACGCCGCCGGCGCCGCGGTGTTTGCGCCGGGCAACGTGCTGACACGCCTGCGCGTGCGCTCGGGCCCGCAGCTCATCGCCGACGAGCCGATCGCGGCGTCGGCGGACAGCGTGATGGACCTCACGCTGTCGCCGCTGCTGTCGGTGCCGGTCAACTCCCCGCTCGACATCCGCGATCACCGGCGACTTCGCGGCCGGCGCGCCGCTCGGCGCGTACCGGCTGTCGCTCGCGCCGACGGCGTTCTTCGACGCGCGCGACCCCAACAGCAACGACCCGGTCGCCGTCGTCGTACGCGACGGATCCGGTCGCCGGCGATTCGATCCTGGTCGAGGCGCGCGCCGAATCGCTGGCGGTGTTCGGCATCCCGCAGCTGCCTTCGACGGTCGGCGTCGGCGCCGCCGGGGTCGTGGCGATGCACGTGCTGCGCCACCCGGGCGGCGCCGGCACCGCGCGCGCCCGCGTCGACACGCTGGCCGTGCGCTGCGTCGACGAGGCGCGCAACCCGCTCGTGCCCGCGCTCTACGTCGACCGCATGCACGTGCTGTGGAATCGGGTCGAGATCGCCTCGCTCGACGCCACCCCGGCGAGCGGGAACACGATGCGCGTGGCGCTGCCCGGTCCGCTCGTCGCGCCCGGCGATCGCGACACCGCGACGGTCGTGCTCGACTTCGAGGCGACGACGCCGACGACGACGTTCGAGTTGACGCTCAATGCCTCGGGGATCGTGGCCGGCGATGCCAACACCGGATTCCCGGTCACGATCGTGCCCGAGGACGGCGTCGACTTCCCGCTGTTCTCGGGGCTCACGCACCTGTCGGCGCCGGCGCGAACGCTGATGGCCGGGCTCTTGGACCGCATGCCCGCCGCCATCGTGACGGACGGCGCCGAGGTCACGGCCGGCGACATCACGCTGCGCAACGACGCGTCGGCGGGATCGGGAACCATCCTGGTCGACCATCAGTCGGTGCGCGCCTCGGAGCCGGGGGTGCCGCGATCACGATCGGCGCGGCGGTCGAGCGCGTGCGCTTCTACCACTCCGGCACGTTGTGGGCCGAGGCCGCGGTGGCGCCCGCGGACACGCTCGCGACCGCTTCGGGGGCGCAGCTCACGATCGCCGCCGGCACGACCGAAGCGCTCGAGCTGCGCTTCGTACCGCGCTCGAGCCCGACGGTGCAGGCCTTCCGTCTCGGCTTCGTCGCCGCCGACGTCGGCGTCGTTCAGCCCGCCAGCCCGCTGCTCCAGGTCGCGGTGCTGGCGCCGAGCGGACAGGGTTTCCCGCAGTGGTCGCAGGCGGCCGGCTTCACGACCGCGAGCCTCGAGGGCAGCTACGCCAACTTCCCCAACCCATTCGCGGCCGGCCGCCAGCCGACGACGTTCGCATACTACCTCCCGAGCCCGGGACGCGTGTCGTTGCGCATCTTCACGTCGCGCGGCGAGCGCGTGGCCACGATCCTCCAGGACGCCACGCGCGGCGCGGGGCTTCAGCAGGTCGATGTGTGGAACGGCCGCAACGGCCGCGGCGTCGTCGTGACGAACGGCGTGTACGTCGCCGAACTGGTGGTGAAGCTCGACGGCGGCGGCAACCACGCGGCTGCTGCGCAAGGTCGCGGTGGTGCGATGAGCGCGCGCAACGCCTTCGCGGCACGCCTCGCGGCCACCGCCTTGGCACTCGCGCTGCTCTCACCACGCGCGGCGAACGCAGCCGAGGACGCCGGCACGCGCTCGGTGTTCGCGGCCGGCGCGGGTAAGCGCGCGCTGGCGCTGGGCGGCGCCTTCGCCGCGATCGCCGACGACGCCAGCGCCTCGCTGTGGAACCCGGGCGGACTCGGCGGCATTCCGCAAGGCCAGGTGCAGTTCAGCCAGTCCGAGATGGAGTTTGGTTTCCACGAGACGTTCGCGGGCGTCGTCTTGCCGGACTGGCGCTTCGGCGCCGCGGCGCTGACGCTGAGGCATTTCGGCACCGACGGCATCGAGGCCCGCGACGGCCGCAACACCGTCGTCGGGACGGACCTCGCGGACCGCGAGTCCGAGATCGGGCTCGGCATCGGCGGCACGCTAGGCTCGGCGTGGAGCATCGGCGCCGCCGCCAAGCTCAGACGCCAGGAGCTCGCCGGCCGCTCCGGCACCGGCGTCGGCCTCGACCTCGGTGTCCGCGTGGCGCCGGCGGTCGCGCTGCACGTCGATCGGCCGTGGGCGCAGCAGCTCCAGGTCGGTCTCGCGGTGCGCAACGCGCTCGAGCCGGCGATCCGGCCTCGACCAGGAGAGCGTCCAGGACCCGTCGGAGCTACGTGTGGGCCTGGCCTTCGCGCGGCCGGCGTTCGGGCTCGGTTCGGTGCTCATGAGCGTCGACCTCGAGAAGACGAGCAACGTCGGCGCGCGCGTGCATGCCGGCCTGGAGGTCGAGCCGCACCCGATGCTCGCGCTGCGCGCGGGCCTCGACAACGGCACGCTCACGGCCGGCACCGCAGTGCGCTTCCACGACGCCGAGCTCGAGTACACGTTCGAGGATCAGGCGATCGGCCCGACGCACCGCGCCGGGATCACCTACCACTTCGGCGCCACCGTGGACGAGGCGCGCGACCGCGCCGCCCGCGCGGATGAGGACCGCATCAACGCACGCCTCGCCGAGGTCGAGAGGAAACGCGAGGCGGAACGCCTCGACGCACTGCTCGATCGCGCCGAGGAAGCGCGCGTCTCCGGCGACCGCGACGAGGCCGCACGTTTGGTCGCGACCGCACGCGTCATCGACCCCGAGTACCCGCGGGCGCGCTCCTCGAGGTGCTGCTGCTGCGAGAGCGCGGGCGTTTGCTGCTCGACACCGGCGATCCGGCGGGCGCGGCGGTCGTCTACCGGCAGGCGCTGGCGCTGGCGCCGGGCGACACCGCGCTCACGGCCGCGCTCGAGCGCAGTCGTCGCGAGAGCGACATCCGCGCCGCGCGCACCGCCGAGGTCCGCCGCCGCTTCAACGCCGCGATGGACGCCTTCGTCTCCGACGATCTCGCCGCCGCGCGCAGCGGGTTCGCCGCCATTCTCGCCGCCAACCCCAAGGACGCCGAGGCGCGCACGATGCTCGGCGCGCGTCAACACGACGATCGCGCGCCGGGTCGAGGACCTGCTGCGCGGCGCCGACCTCCTGCTCCAGGCGGGCGATCTCAAGCGAGGCGGAGGCGACGCTCGCGCACGCCCGCGCGCTCGATTCCGACGCGCCCGGCCTGGATGCCCTCGCGGCGGCGATCGAGAAGCAGAAGGCGGCCGCCGGACACGAGCGCCGGCCGGCGCCGGCCACAGGCTCCACCCCGCGCCCGACGGCAGCGCCCGCGCTCACGCGCGATCAGCAGCGCGACGCTGGCCGGAGTTCTACCAGCGCGGTCAGCGGGCGCTCGAGGCCGGCCGCGCCGGACGAGGCGCTGCGCTACTGGGAGCTGGTGTGGTCGATCCAGCCCGGCTACCAGCGCGTCGACGACTACCTGAAGCGCGAGTACCTGACGCGCGGCATGGAGCACTTCGCGGCCGGGCGCCTGCGCGAGGCGGTATCGATCTGGGAGCGTGCGCTGCGCGTCGATCCCAAGGACCAGCGCACGCTCGGGCTACCTGGCGCGCGCGCACGAGCAGCTCGACGCGCGCGCGCGAGATCGGCGGGCGAGGAGCCGTGAGCCGCCCGGACCGCCGCGCGCGCGCCGTCGTCGATCCGCGTGATCGCGACGACGACGACCGTGGCGCTGATTGCGGCCGCGGTGGTGAGCGTCGGCGCCGTCTCGAGCGCAACACGCGACGCGCGCTGTCGCGCGAGATCGAGACGCGGCTGGTGCTCGAGGCGCGCAACCTGGCGCTCGCCAGCGCCGGCGCGCTGCTGAGCCGAGTTCCCCGAGCTGACGCTGGTGCCGCTGGTGCAAGAAGATGCAGACGCGAGCGCCCCGAGCTCGCGTTCGTCGTCGGTGCGTCGATCACCGCGGACGCATCCAGGGTCACGCCGACGCGCGCCGCAGGGCTGAGGCAGTTCACGTAGCCGCCGCCGGGGCTCATAGCCGTGACGTCGAGCACGATGCCGGCTGCTGGCCGGGCGAGCGCATGCTCGGCAACCGCGAGCTGCTGGTGGTGGAAGCGCCGGTCTCGCACCCCAGCCGAGCCGCAGCTCGGGCACGCGATCGTCGCGCTGCGCCGCGCGTATCTCGATGCCGCGGTCGTCGGCGGCGCGCCGCGAGCAGTTCCTGCTACCTGGTCGTGCTGCTCGCGATCGGCACGCGTGCTCGGCGCTCGTCGCTCATGTCGCGCGCTGCTGCGCCCGATCGGCGCGCTGCGCGCGGGCCTCGAGCGCATCGGCCAGGGCGATCTCGACACGCCGGTGCGGATCGACGGATCGCACCGAGCTCGAGCGTCGCTCGCCGGACGACAGTGAACGACATGGCGCGCCGCCTCAAGATCGCGCGCGCGCGAGGCGATCGAGCGCGAGCGGCTGGCGCGCGAGGTCGAGCTCGCGCGCGAGATCCAGCAGCGCCTGCTGCCCGCAGGGCAGCCGCGCGCTCGGCGACCACGTCGTGCACGGCGCGCACCGCGCGGCCGCCGAGGTGGGCGGCGACTACTACGACTTCGTCGACGCTGCGCCGACGGCCGCGTCGGCGATCGCGATCGCCGACGTGTCGGGCAAGGGGCTCGGCGGCTGCCTCGTGATGTCGATGCTGTCGGCGCTGCTGCGCGCCTGCGCGGCGCACACCGATCGCCGCGCCGCGCTGCTGGTCGAGCTCGAGCGCCATCTCGTCGAGTCGCTGCACGCCGGGCGAGTTCGTGACGATGTTCTACGGGCGTGCTCGATCCCGTCCACGGGCGGCTTCGTCTACGCCTCGGCCGGTCACACGCCGCTGCTCATCTATCGCGCGTCCGACGCAGCGCGTCGAGTGGCAGGCGACGTCGGGCATCCCGCTGGGCGCGGTGCGCGGCGGCGCGCTCCAAGGCGACGCTCGAGGATCGCATCGTCGAGCTCGTGCCGGGCGATCTGCTCGTCCAGTTCACGGACGGTCTGAGCGAGGCGTTCACGCCCGAGCAGCGAGCAGTTCGGCTTCGAGCGCGTCGAGGCAGGTCGTGCTGCGAGCACGCGCCGCAGCGGTCGCGAGTGCCCTGCTCGCGGCGCTCATGTCGAGCGCGGTGCAGCGAACTGGACCGGCGGTCGGCAACCCGATGGACGACGAGACCGCGATGCGTGGTGCTCGAACGCACCGGCGATGGTGGCGCCGGTGCGCCGACGGACACGCCGGCGCATGCGCTGGCACGACACGGATCCGCTCGGAGCTGTTCGCGGAAGCCGAGACGCGCGGGCGTCGAGCTGTCGTTGCCCGCGCACTTCGATCGCTCGCCGGGCATCGCGACGCGTGGATCGACTCGCTGCCCCGATCTCCGGCGACTCGACGCGGAGCCGCCGATCACAGACTCGAGACGGCGCTCTACGAGGCGTGCGCGAACGTGGTCGAGCACGGGCTCGCAGGGCGCACGAGACGCAGTCGTTCGACGCTCTGGTGGGTGCCGCGCGCGGACGGCGACGGCGCGCTGCCGCGCGGCGCCGCGACGCGCGCGTGCGGCGCGGCTACTTCCTGCTGCGCGACCGCGGCTTCCCGTTCAGCCCCGGGACGCTGGCAGCGCGCCGATCTGCACGATCGCCGAGCGACGTGGCAGCGCGGCCGCGGCTTCGGCCTCGACATCATTCACCTCGCGATGGAGCGAAGTCGTGTACCGACCCGCGACCGCGGCCGGCAACGTCACGCTGCATGTCGTTCGATCCTGCCACGGTCGGGACGTCACTCAGGAGAAGCGTCATGGCTGACCCGTTCGCGGTCGCTCCCGGACCTGCGTCGCGGCAAGGCCGCCGTGGTTCGAGTCTCGGGGCCGCGCTCGACGCGAAGACGGCCGCCGCTGCTCGTGGAGCGTGTCATCGCGCTGACGCAGCCCGGGCGGCTCATCTGGTGCTCAATCGATCGTCCGAGGTCGACGTTCCTGCTCGTCGAGCGGCGTCGGCGCGATCATGGTGCTGACCGAGCGCCGTGAAGGGCAGACGGCGGTCTGCTTGCGACTGGCCTCGCCGTCATCGGTGCCGTGCAGTGCGCCACTCGAGGCTCCTGAACCTCCACCGCTTCCTCGCGATCGACGAATCCGAGGACGACGCCATCACGGCGCTGGGTGCGCTGACATGAGCGCCTCTCAGTCACCCCGGCGATCCGCGGCGACGCCGCCGCGGCGCCGCCGACGCCGACCAAGGCCGCCGAGGCGACCTCGCCGCGCGGAGCTGCTCGGCTCGTGGAGCGCCACGAGAACAGCCTGATGTCGCTGTTCGAGCTGAGCCACGAGCTGGGCGTCGCGCTCGACCCGTACGGGATCGCGCAGCTCACCCTGTTCAGCCTGATGGGGCGCTTCGGGACCGGTGCGCTCGGCGCTGTGGCTCCTCCCCGAGGGCGGCGGAGGCGCGGTCCTGATGCGCGCCTTCGGCATCGCGCGACGACGCCGCGCGCGCGATCGGGGCCGGGCTTGGCGGCGCTCGCGATCACGCGCACGACCGATCTCGCGGCGCCGGTCGCGCTCTCCGACTGGGACCACGCGAAAGCGCCCGAGACGCGTCACGCGGTCACCGAAGGCATGGCGTTGATCGTGCCGCTGTCGGCGCGCAAGCGCGCGACCGGACTGATCGGGCTGGGCACGCGCCTGACCGGCGAGCCGTACGCGGTGATGGACCTCGACTACCTCGCGACCGCGGCCGGCATGGTCGGCGTCGCGCCTCGAGAACACGCGCCTCTACCACGGCATGCTGGAGGCCAACCGTCGCCTGCGCGAGACGAACGAGGGGCTGGCCGAGATCGATCGGCTCAAGTCCGAGTTCCTGCAGAACGTGAACCACGAGCTGCGCACGCCGCTCGCGATCATCATCGGCTACCTCAACATCCTGAAGGACACGCGGATGATCGAAGGCAGCGCCGAAGCAGGCGGTCACGGTCTCGCTCGAGCAGGCCGGAGAAGCTGGCCGGCATGGTGCAGGATCTGCTCGAATTCTCCGCCTCGAGCGACGATCTGGCCTCGCTCGACCTGCGCGCGTACGACGTGCGCGCCGCTGCTGCGGGCGTACGCGGAAGTGCGGCGGCCGGGAGTCGTTCAGGGTCTGCGCGAGTTCGTGCTCGAGGTGGAGGACGAGCTGCCGCGCGTCGAGTGCGACGCCAGGCGGCTCCAGCGCATCCTCGACGTGCTCGTGGACAACGCGGTCAAGTTCCACGCCGCCCGGAAGCCGCATCTGCCTGCGCGCGCGCCGCGGCGCGACGGCGACTGGCGACGGCGTCGCGGTCGAGGTCAGGACAACGGCCGGCATCCCGGAAGCGTAACCTGGAGACGCTGTCTCAGCCGTTCCGCCAAGGTGACGGCTCTCGACGCGCACCGCCGGCGGGCTCGGACTGGGCCTCGCCCTCGTGCGCCAAATCGCCGAGCGGATGGGCGCCGGCCTCGGAGGTCGCGAGCGAGTTCGGCATGGGCAGACGTTCACGGTGAACCTTCGTGCGTCCTGACCTTGGGCGGGAGCCCAGGCTCATGGCCGCGGGGGCGCCCACCGATAACCCTGGGGTGGGCCGGAGCCTGCGCTCGGGTCACGCATCCGGCGTTTACGCCCAAACCCCTCGAGGACGCTCACGTGAAGGTCGTGCTGGGTCTGCTGCTGCTCGCATCGCTCGCCGCCACGCCCGCGCGCGCGGGCATCATCCGCGGCACGCTGTGGATGACGCCGATCGCGGCCGCCCGGAGCGCGACCGCGGCTCAGGCCCCCGACGTGCGCGCCCAGCGCGGCGTGCTCGACGCGGTGAGCTCTACCTCGAGGGCCGTGCCTGACAAGGTCGAGCGCCAGCTCGCGAGCAAGGTCGCGAGCAAGCGCACGTGGTTCGTGTTCGGGCGCGCCGAGCCGCGCCCGTCGCGCATCGTCCAGATCGATCGGCAATTCCGCCCGCGCGTCGCGGGCGGTGGCGGTGGGCGCCAAGGTCGAGGTCCAGAACCTCGATCGCGTCTACCACAACACGTTCAGCGTCTCGCCCGCCAAGCGCTTCGACCTCGGCAAGTACCCACCCGGCCGGATCGACACGGTGACCTTCGATCGCCCCGGCGTCGTGAACCTCCACTGCGACATCCATCCCGACATGCTCGGCTTCATCGTCGTGACGCCGAACCACGCGTTCACGCGCCCCGACTCGCTCGGGCACTACCGCCTGCCCAAGCTGCCGCCGGGGACTACACGGTGCGCGTGTTCCACCCCGTCGCGGCGAGCTCCAGCGCCGGATCGTCGTGCCCAAGCGCGGCGATCTCGACCTCGACCTGGCGTTCTGACCATGCGCATCAGCCTGCGCTGGAAGATCCTCCTGCTCGCGGTGTTCACGCCCGCGACGCTGGGCCTCGCGACGCTGCTCACCGTGCACCGCAACGTCACCGAGCACGTGAACTCCTCCAGCATCCACGAGAACCTCGAGCACTCGGTGTCGGTGTTCGAGGGCATGCTGCGCACGCGCTCGCACGTCCTGGCGGGGAGCGCCCAGGTCATCGCGCAGGACCCGCGCTTCTTCTCGCTGCTACTGCTCGCGTCCAACCAGCGCGACAGCCGGTTCGTCGCCACCGTACGCGGCGTCGCCCGCGACTTCAGCCGCATCACGCCGAACGACATCTTCGAAGTCGTCGACCGCCGCGGCCGCGTGCTCGCCTCGGTGGGCAATGCCTCGTCGCCGCGCGGCGCGCGACTCGTTGGTCAATGTCGCCCTGCGGGGCCGGCCGATCGAGTCCATCCTGATCGAGCGCGACGCGCACTACCAGGTCGTGCTGACCCCGGTGGTCGCCGACGACCAGATCGTCGGTGTGCTACTGCTCGGGGCGCAGATCGGATCGGAGCTGGCGCGCGAGCTGCGCGCGCAGATGCGCTGCGAGGTGACGTTCCTGTCGGGTACGACCATCACCGGCACGACGCTCAGCGACCCCGAGGACCGCGCCGCGTTGCTGCGCATGCTGGGGCACCTCGAGCTGCGCCCGACGACCGACCTGCGCAATCTCGGCGTCCAGCGGGTCAACGGCCCGCACTTCGTCTACCTCACGCTCGTCCAGCGCATTCCCGTCTCGGCGCGCTCGGCGCAGCAGCTCTACGTCATGCAACGCTCCTTCGACCCCGAGACGTCGTTCCTGAAGGTCATGCAGGAGGACATGCTGGTGCTCGCGATCATCGCGCTCGTGCTCGCGCTGATCACCGGGCTGTTCTTCAGCGAGCAGATCATCCGGCCCATGCAGCGTCTGGTCCGCGGCGCCCAGGAGATGGAGCAGGGCAACTACGACTACCCGCTCGGCATCAAGCGCCGCGACGAGATCGGCTACCTCGCCGACCGCTTCTCCGAGATGCGCCAGCGCGAGCGCGCCTATCTGAACAGCCTCGAGCACACTGCTCGGCTCAAGAGCCAGTTCCTGAGCATCGCCTCGCACGAGCTGCGCACGCCGATCAGCGTGCTGCGCGGCTACCGCGACCTGCTCTCCGACGGCACGCTCGGCACGGTGACGCCCAAGCAGCAGAAGGCGCTCGAGGCGATGCGCGACTACCTCACTCGGCTCACGCGCGTGGCCGAGGACGCCGCCCACTTCGCCGAGGTCAAGGGCGAGCGGCTCACGCTGGACTTCCAGCCGTACGAGGTCGAGCCGATCCTGCGACGCGCGGTCGGCACCGCGCTCGCCGAGGGCGCGCGGCGCGCCGTGCACGTCGAGGTTCAGTGCGAGACGATGACCGAGCCCGCCGAGTGCGACGCCGAAAACCTCGGCAACGCCATCATGCAGCTGGTGACGAACGGCATCCGCTTCACCCCCGACGGCGGGCGCGTCGACGTCCACGCTTTCGAGCGCGAGGGCTCGCTGCACATCGAGGTGAAGGACACCGGCATCGGCATCTCGAGGAGAAGCTGCGCGTCGTCCTGTCGCACGGGCTGTCCGGCGTCGAGACCAACCACCACCAGTCCGCGCAAGGCCTCGAGTTCAACTCGACCGGCCTCGGCCTCGGCCTCTCGATCGCGTGCGGCATCGTCGAGGCGCACGGCGGCATCATCCGCGCCGAGAGCCGCCTCGGCGAGGGCAGCACGTTCGTGGTCGAGTTCCCGATGAAGCGCCGCGGAGACGTCCGAGCCGTCGCGTAGTTCGAGGAGCGCGGAGCTACCGAGGAGTGCCGGGGGCGACGCACGGACGGGCACGCGCCGTGTCTGACGAAGGAGCTCGGGCGGGGCGGGGCAGATAGTCTCGTTGGCGAGCGCGTGCGAGCCGCGGAGGACAGGGACTGTCCGGAGCGAAGCGAGTCACAGCGTCGTCGCCGCCAGGGAGGCGGCGACCAGCGTGCGAGCCAACGAGAGCTATCTGCCCCGCCCCCGCCCGAGCTCCTTCGTCAGACACGCGCCGCAGCCTTCGTGAGTCTTGGCTCGGCCTGCCCCGGTCCCGCCCGAGCACCTTCGTCAGTCACGCGCCGCAACCTTCGTGAGTCTTGGCTACGGCCTCGCCGCCGACGAGTGCTCGGCCGCCGCCGCACCGCCGGTCGGCCGATGCACGACGAGCGGCAGATAGGCCTCGTACACGAAGTGATCCGAGTGGTCGGGGTTGTGACACTCCAGACACACCCTCCCGGAACCACCTTCGTGATGTTCGCCCGTGACGGCGCGCGCACGTGCTCGCCGCCCGGGCCGTGGCAGATCTCGCACTGCACGTTGACCAGCTTCGGGCTCGGATCCCCCAGCTTGTAGCCCGACTTCGTGCCCCAGCCCACCACGTGGCACGACACGCACTGCGGCTGGAAGTTGCGGTGCGCGTCGAGCAGCGTGCGCCAGGCCTGCGCGTGCGGCGTCGAGTGCCACTGCTCGTATTCCGCGCGGTGGCACGTCGAGCACTGTGCGGCGCCCACGTAGAGCCCGTTGAGCCGCGCCGGTTCGTGCGCGAACAGCGGCGGCACGCTGGCCTGTGCCGCTTGCGTGCGGCCGACTCGATCGTAGAACCGGGTCAGCATCGTGCGTGTGCGCGAGTCCTCCGACACCGTGTCGTCCAGCCAATGATCGAACCAATCGGCCGAGGCGATGCGCTTCTCGGCGTCGAGCCCGGGCGCGCGCTGCCGATGCCGTAGCTCCCGATGCCGGTGTAGAGGACGAGCGTGCGGCCCACGAAGCCGGCGCCGTCCTCGCCCTGGAGCAGCGGCTTCTCGCCCTCTTCCTCGAAACGGTTGGCGGCCTCGGGGACGTCGAGATCACGATGTCGACGTCGGGACACGCCGCGGTGAGCCGACGGATCGTGTAGGGCGACAGGCGCCCCATCGCCACCACCAGGTCCGATTGGGCGCGCGCCTCCGGGAGCACGCGTGTGAGCGCCGCAATCGGATCCTCGAACGCGTAGTCGGAGGCGTGGCGCTCGAACACCTCGCTCGTACGCGAGCTGCGCTCGGGCTCGAACAGCCCGATCACCCCGAAGCGCACGTCGCCGACGCGGGCGCGCGTCCACTCCCGGGCGAGCGGCGCGCCCGCGGCGCGCACGTTGGCGGCCACGAACGTCACCGGTGCGCGCGCGGACAGCGCGCGGAAGTAGCTCGCGCCGTAGGCCAGCTCGGCCTCCCCGACGGCCGCCGCCGAATAGCGGAGGTCACGCATCACGTTCAAGTAGAGCCCCTGCTCCTCGCGCGTGAGCGCGCTCGGGCCCTCGGGCCGGTCCGGCCGCACGAACGCGTTGCCGGCGTCGAGCACGAGCACCGGCCCACCCTCGCGCCGGATCCGCTCGATCATGGTCTCGCGGCGGGCGACGCCGCCGGCCTGGCTGAGCTTGCAACCGCAGTTCTCGAGATAGCCGTAGGTGCTGCCGGTATACGCCAGCGACAGCTGCCGCGTCACCGCGCCGCGCGGCGGAATTGGATCGATGGTGGTGGCGGCGAGCGCGAACGACGAGTCGCCGACCGGCGGCTCCTCGCCGCGCACGTAGTGGTCGCGGTAGGTCTTCCAGCGCGCGTTGCCGGCGTTGGGCAGCGACGACCACAGCGATCGCGCGACGCGCCCCGCGTAGAGCTTGGCGATCAGGTCGTCGAGCCCGCCCGGCCGGCCGTCGCGCGGCGCAGCTCGCGGTCGAGCGTCAGCGTCGCGAACGGCGCGACGATCTCGGCCGAGCGCTGCGCGACCTCGCCGCCGTCGTAGGCGCGCTCGAGGTTCCACTCGACGTCCTCCTCGGCGAAGGATCCGACGTAGTCGATCGCCAGCGCCCGCTCGATGTCGTCCTCGCTGGCGTAGGCCGGCGCGCGCCACGGCGCGCCACGCGTACAGATGCCGCACGCCGTCGCCGAGCCAGCGCTCGCGGCGGTCGCGGATCACGGTGCGGAACGGATCGTCGGCGAAGTAGCCGTCGAGGAGCCCGGACGCGAGCTTCTGCAGCCTCCGCGGCGTGACGGGCGACAGCGTTCCGCCGCGTCCTGTGGCCCAGCCGGCCTCGAGGATCTCGTCGCCGAGCGGCGTCTCGGGCACGGCGACGATGGTGTAGCGTGGCGCCGCGGCGCGACGCAGCACGTCATGCACGTACGCGGTCACGCGGTCGATCGCCTCGAGCGTGCTCGCGCGCGCGCTGTCGGGGATGCCGGCCTCCGATCGCGACCTGCACCTGCGTCGATCCGCGCGCGAGCAACGTGCTCGTCGAAGTGGCCGAAGCCGAGTGCCGCGCCGACGAGATCGTCGGCGCGATCATCCGCCCGCCGACGCCGGGGTGCCACGCGTCGCCGACCGCGGTCCACGGCGTGACCGCGGTCCATCCTGAGGGAAGCGCGAAGCGCACCGTCGCGCGCCGGATCGTCCGGGCGGGGTCGGGCACGAGGAACAGGCCGCCCCGCTCGCGAACGCGAAGCGCGCGTCGCCATAGCCGAAGCAGCGCCCGGTGTAGCCCATGTGCGCGTCGCCCTCGCGTGCGCCGAGCGCGACGCTGTACCTGAGGGTGACGCGATCGGTGGGCGGGCCCAGGATCACGATGCGCGGGAACCGTTGCGCGCCGTCGCCCTGACGCGGTGAAGCGGACGCGCACGCACCGGCAAGCGCGCGGCCGTCGCCCCCGGTGGCCGAGACCTGCGACAGGCCGAGCAGCTGGCTCGTGGCGTAGGCGTCGAGGACGAGCGAATCGCGCGGCGGTCGTGCAAGATCGTCGAGAGTTGACGCGTGCGCCCTGGGCCGGCGCGGGACAGGTCGACGCGATACCGAGTCGCGGGGCCGGGCCGGGAGCGGCACGCGGCGGAGGCGAGTACCAGCACGCCGGCCATCCGGAGAACGTGAATCGGCGAAGCGGGCGGAAGATCACAGCGCTGTGTTGGGTCGTCGAGGGGGGTGGCATGCGTGGGGGGACGATGGTCCCGCGTCGATCCCTAGCCGACCCGGACCATCGCGCAGCCCAAAGGCCGGCCCGAGCCGCGGGGCTGAGCACCCTACTTGCTGTTCGTGACCCGGCGCTGGCCGCCCGACTGCACGAGCACGCCCCTTGTTGAGCAACGACGACCCTCGACGCGGCGGTTGAGCGCGCGGCCCTGCTCGCTGCCGTTCGAGGCGATCGACTTGGAGCTGCCGTAGCCCTTCGCCACGATCTGATCCGGCTTCAGCTCGGGGTTGTGCTCGAGCAAGTACGAGCGCACCGGATTCCGCGCGCGCCTGGCTCAGCTTCTTGTTGGCGCCCGCCGAGCCCTGCGCGTCGGTGTGGCCGCCGATCTCGACCTCTGAGCTCGGGCCACTTTGCTCAGCACGGTGCCCGACAGCGTCGAGGGTCGGGAAGCCCTCCGGCAAGAGCGTCGCCTTGCCGGTCTCGGAACTCACGTTCTCGATGCGGAAGCGGCCAGTGTCGAGCAGCTCGGTCTCGATGTTCGCGGCCGCCGTCTCGCAGCCGTTGGCGTCGACCTTGGGCCGTCGTCGGCGTGTTCGGGCACTTGTCGAGCGCGTCGCACACGCCGTCGCCGTCGGTGTCGATCGGGCAGCCGTTCGCGTCCACCGTGCAGCTCGTGCGGCGTGTTCGGGCACTGGTCGAGACCGTCGTAGCACGCTGTCGCGGTCGGCGTCGGTGCGGACAGCCCAAGGCGTCGACGTGCGCGCCCTTCGGCGTGTCCGGCGCATTTGTCGACGCCGTCGCACACGCCGTCGCCGTCCGAGTCGATCGGGCAGCCCTTGGCGTCGACCTTGCAGCCCTGAATGGGGTGTCTGGGCACTTGTCGACGCCGTCGACGACGCTGTCGCGGTCGGCGTCGCTCGGGCAGCCTCCGGTGTTGACGGTGGCGCCGATCGGGGTCGCTGGACAGTTGTCGATCCAGTCCCGCACCTCGTCGAGATCCTGATCCTTGTACTTGCCTCCGAAGATGTACTGGAACCCGAGTGTCGCGGCGAAGTCGTGGCTGTACTCGAACGCGTTCCGCTCCTTGAACATCACGTCGCGCACCTGGACCCGCGCGTACTGCGCGGACTCCCGAACAGGTTGAACAGGACGCCCGCGCCGAGGTCTCGGCGTTCCGCGCCCGAGCTTGTCGGGGTGGCGCCGTCGACCGTGCTCGAGCCGTAGCCGAATCCGGTGATCACGAATGGAACGACCTTGTTCTCCGCCGGGCGCAGGTTGAAGCGCACGTCCATGGAGAGCGAGAGCAGGGGCCACATTGGGCTCGGGCAGGGTGTCGGCCGAGGTCGGAACGTAGAGACTCCCGAGCTCGAGCGTGAGCCCAGTGGGCCGCCCGCCATCCGAGCGAGCCCGGTCAGCCGAGGCCGTCCTTCGGTAGGCGCGGGTGTCGAGGGGCGCAGCCCGCGCCGGCCGAGACCTCGATGGACGGCTGACGACCTGAGCGTGAGCGGAAGAAGAGGAGAGGAGTAGTGCCAGCGCGACGGCCGGGAGGGCACGCTTGAACCACGTCATTCCGTTCTCATCCTCCGTGAATTCCCACGAATACGGCGTCTTCCCGGGCCTTGCGCTGCGATGGAAATCAAACGGCCGCCCGCATTGGATCGCCCGCGAGGTTCGCGGCGTCGGAAGGCTTGGCGCGGCAGAGGCCGGTGCCCCGGGCAACAGAGCGGTAAGTGCTACCATCCGACACCACGACATGGTCAACGGGGCCGGAGGAGGAGGACCCATGACTGCGAAAGAGCGCGATGCGCTGATCGACCGCTACGCAGAAGGCCCCGAGGAGGTTCGCAAGAGCCTCGAGGGCTTCCCCCGACCGGCTCACGACCCGCGCGTTTCCCGGCAAATGGACCGCGGCCGAGATCGTCCACCACCTCTCGGACAGCGAGACGGTGTCGGCGCATCCGCCTCCGCCGCCTGCTCGCCGAGGAGCGTCCCGTGATCAACGGCTACGATCAGGACGAGTACGCGCGCTTGCTGCGCTACCAGGAGCGTCCGATCGCAGCCGTCGCTCGAGACCTTCCGCGCCGTGCGCGCGGCGACGACGCAGCTGCTGCGCGCATCATGTCCGAGACGGACTGGCAGCGCCAGGGCTGGCACAGCGAGACGGGCGCGTACACGGCGGAGACGTGGCTCCAGATCTACGCCGCGCACGCGCACAACCACGCGGCGCCAGATCCGCCGGCTCGCGCGATGCAGTGAAGTAGCGCGTGCGTTGGCGGTGTCGCGACCGGACGTTCGATCTCGACGAGCGTCCGCTCGTGATGGGCGTCGTCAACGTCACCCCGGACTCGTTCTCGGACGGCGGGCGCTACCTCGAGCCCGCGGCGGCGATCGCGCCGCGCGCGCGCGCTCGTCGATGAAGGCGCGGACCTGGTCGACCTGGGCGCCGAGAGCACGCGCCCGGGCGCCAGCCCGTCCCGCCCGCCGAGCAGTGGTCGCGGCTGGAGCCGGTGCTCGCGGCGTTGAGCGCCGAGGCCCGAGATCTGCGTGTCCGTGGACACGGCGAGCGCCGCCGTCGCGGCTAAGGCGCTCGCGGCCGGTGCGCAGCGTCATCAACGACGTCACCGCGCTGGGCGACCCCGACATGGCGCGCCGTGGTGGCGCGCGCGGGCGCCGGGGTCGTGCTGATGCACATGCGCGGCACCCCGCGCACCATGCAGCAGGATCCGCGATACGAGGACGTCGTGCGCGACGTCCGGTCGTGGCTCCTGGACGCGTGTCGATCGCGGCGCGCCGCGAAGGGCTCGCCGACGAGTGCATCGCCATCGACCCTGGGATCGGCTTCGGCAAGACGCTCGCCCACAATCTCGAGCTGATCGCCCGCCTCGACGAGCTGGCCGCGCTCGGGCGACCGATCGTGCTCGGGGCGTCGCGCAAGAGCTTCCTCGGGCGCTTGCCCGACGCCGAGGCGTCGCAGCGCCTCGAGGGCGGGCTCGTCGCCGCCGCGATCGTCGATCTTCAGGGTGCGATCGATCATCCGGACGCACGACGTGGCGGCGACACGCGCCGCCGTGCGCGTCGCCGCCGCACGTCAGAGGCGCGCGGCGATAGTCGGCCCCGAGGCCATCTGATAGAGTCTTGTCGCCCCTTTCTCGAACGAGCCCGATCATGACGCCCGTCCACACGCTTCTGGATCCTCGACGTCCTCGACATCGTGCTGGTGGCGGTGCTGTTCTACCGCCTGCTCATCCTGGTCAAGGGCACGCGCTCGGCGCAGATGTACGTCGGGCTGCTCGTCATCGTGCTGATCGGGATCCTGGCCCGCGAGTTCGACCTGATCGCGGTCAAGTGGATCGTCGACAGCCTGAAGACGGTGTGGCTGATCGCGTTCGTGATCCTGTTCCAGCCCGAGCTGCGCCACGCGCTCGGCCCTGTTCGGGCGCACGCGCTACTTCCGCTCGTTCCTGCGCGGCGACAACTACGGCGTGCTGGGCGAGATCGTGCGCGGCGTCGAGACGCTGGCCGAGCGCCGGCACGGCGCGCTGATCGTCATCGAGCGCAACGTCGGGCTCAGCGCAACTTCGTCGAGACCGGCACGTCGATCGACGCCAAGGTGTCGGCCGAGCTGCTCGTCACGCTGTTCAGCCCCGGCTCGCCGCTCCACGACGGCGCCGTCATCATGCGCGAGGACACGGTCGTCGCCGCCGCGTGCATCCTGCCGCTGTCCGCCAACCCGCGCACCGCCGACGACGCATCGGCACGCGCCACCGCGCGGCGCTCGGGCTCTCGGAAGAGACCGACGCTGCGGTGATCGTCGTGAGCGAGCAGACCGGCGCGCATCTCGGTCGCCTTCCGCGGCGCGCATGAAGCAGAAGCTCAACGAGGGCGAGCTGCGCTCGAGCTGTCGCGCATCTTCCGCATCCGCGCCGAAGAGGAAGCCATCTCCGAGGCGATGCCGAACGACGACGAGGGCGAGAAGGTCGCCGGGTAGGAGACAGGCCGGCCGCGCGGCAGGTCGCGCGCCCCGCCGTCGGACAGGTCGGATCGGCGTCGCGGTCGAACGCTCGCGATGGGTGGCGAGACGAGGACGCAGTTGCTGGTGCAGATGAGATAGCGGCCCTGCCGGTCGCAGCGGGGAGGGCGCGGAACTTGACGCGCGCCGCGCCCGCCCCTAACGTCTCCCGCCCGCCATCGCATCGGTGGCGCCTCGTCGTCGGCGGTGTAGCTCAGCTGGTAGAGCAGGGGAATCATAATCCCTGTGTCGGGGGTTCGAGTCCCTCCGCCGCCACCACCCTATTTCTCGCCCTTGCGCATCCATCTGCGCCGGCTCGAACCGGTTCTCCGCCGCGCCCTGCGCGGCCGCTGTCAGGTCGCCGCCGGCTCCCGCGTGCTGATCGCGGTGAGCGGCGGCGCGGACTCGACGGCGCTGCTGCTGGCACTCGCCTCGCTGCGCCGCGAGCTCGGCGTCGTCGCTCGAGGCGGCGCACCTGCACCACGGGCTCGCGCGGCGCCGAGGCGGACGGCGATCTCGAGTTCATGCGCGCGCTGTGCGGCAAGGCCGGCGTCCCGCTGCACACCGCACGCTGGAACACGAGGCTCAGGATGCGCCGGCGCGGGCTCTCGGGCGAGAACGGTCTACGCACGTTGCGGAGGAGTACCTGGAATCGATCGCACATCGAGTAGGCGCCGACGCCATCGCCGACCGCACACCGGCGGACGATCAGCTCGAGACCGCTGCTGCTCCGCCTCGCGCGCGGCACGGGGCTCCGCGGGCTCGGAGGCATGCGCCCGCGCGCCGGGCGCTGGATCAAGCCGCTGCTCGAGGCCACGCGACTCGACGTCGAGTCGGATCTCCGGCGTCTGGGCCAACCGTGGCGGGAGGACGCAACGAACCGTGACCTCGACGTCGCGCGCAACCGCGTTCGCCACGAGGTCGTGCCGAGCCTCGTCGCGGCGGTATCGAAGAGGCCTGGGACGCTGGCCGGACCGAGGGCGGCGACGCCAACGAATGCTTCCGCCACGGGTCGTGGCGAGTCAGTGTCCACGCCATCTCGAGCGTCGCTCGCGCGCCGGGCCGCGCGGCTGGCGCGCGAGCTTCGCGATGCCGAACACGCGTTGGCGCGCTCGGCGCGCGCGGCCCTGCGTGGGATCACCGCCGACGAGGATGGGGCGACGCGCGTTCCAGTCGAGCGGCTCGTCCGGCTGGCGCCGCCCTCTCGACGTCTCGCGCTGGGGAGATTTGGCGCCACATGTCACCGAATGGTCCAGGACTGAGGGCCGACCACCTGGACGCGCTCGAAAAGTCGCTGTTTGGCTCGAATTCAGGACACATCGTGCGCCTTCCGGGTGGGAGAATGGCGGTCCGGGACGGCGACCGCATCCTGATCGGATCGATCGGCATCCAAGCATCGACTCCCTCCGCGAGGCGCGGCCACCGCGGTCCGGCCCCAGCCTCTTCGAGTCCCCGGCGAGGCGCATCACCGGGGCGTACATCTCGTCGGGCGGTGGGTCATGGGACGTCGTACCGAACGGCCGCTTCGGACGTCGCGGCCATCTGAGAATACTTCGCCGCCGAACACATCGCAGGCGAGCTGGAGCTGCGGACCGGTCGGGCCGATGAGTGGATTCGTCCCCTTCGGTCGGCGGCGCCCCGTGCGCCTGGGAGCCTTTCTCAAGAAACAACGAGTGACTGTTTCACGCAGGCTTCGTCCCACCGTCCTTGCCGACGCCAGCGGAATTCTTCTGGGTGGTCGGCGTTCGCCGTTCGGCGCGCGCCGCGGTCTCGACCGACACCCGGCGAATCCTGCGGGTCCACGCGGAGCGCCATGACTGAGAGTCCTGCCGTCCAAGCCGACCCCACGATCCGTGTCTTGTTCTCCGCCGAGCAGATCGGCGAGCGCGTGCGCGCGCTCGGTCTCGACGTCGCCCGCGCATTGGGCGGCGAAACCCGGCGTCCGTTGTTCGTGGGTGTCCTCAAGGGCGCCTGCATGTTTCAATGTGATCTCGCCCGCGCGACCCCGCTCGACGTGGAGCTCGACTTCGTGACCCTCGCCTCCTACGGCGAGGCCACGACGTCGAGCGGGACCGTGCGGCTCATCACCGATCTGCGCACCGATCTCACCGGACGCCACGTCGTCATCTGCGAAGGCGTCGTGGACTCCGGCCGAAGCCTGACGTTCCTGCTCGACCTGCTGCGTGCGCGCGGGCCGGCGAGCGTCCGCGTCGCGACGCTGCTCGACAAGGAGCCGTGTCGCGTCGTGCCGGTGCCGGTCGATTTCGTCGGCTGGAAGATCGGCACCGAGTTCGTGATCGGCTATGGAATGGACGTGGCCGAAAAGTATCGCAACCTGCCCTACGTGGGCGTTCTCGAGGAGGTCTAGTTCGTGAGTCTGGATCGGCGCAATTCGGACCCGGGGTCCGATGACGGTCGCCGCGACCCGCGTCGGGGACCCGGCCGGGGCGTGCCTCCGCGGCGTCCGCAGTTGCCGATGCCGGCCGGTCGCCCGTTCCGCACCCTGGCGTTTTGGGCCCTGCTGTTCCTGGTGGTGATCGTCGGCTACCGGATGCTCCAGGGCAGTTTGATGGGACCGCAGCGAGTCGAGATTTCGTACACGCGGTTCATTCAGGAAGTCGACCGCGGCAACCTCCATGACGTGCAGATCATCGAGAAGGCGGTCACCGGCGATCTCAAGACCGAGTCGAGCATCCGGATCAACAATCACGACCTCACCTTCAAGGGGTTCAAGACGAACATCCTCGGCGACGGCGCGGATCTGCCCGATCGCATCTGGAAGACGAATCCGGGGATCGAGATCGAGGTCCGCAACGCCGGTGTGAACTGGCTGTCGGTCCTCTTCACGTGGCTGCCGCTGGTGATGATCTTCGGCGCGTGGCTGTTCGTGCTGCGGCAGATGCAGGCGGGTGGCAGCGCGCGCACTCAAGTTCGGCAAGACCAAGGCGAAGGTGCTGCTCGAGTCGACGCCCAAGGTGACGTTCAAGGACGTCGCCGGCTGCGACGAGGCCAAGCAGGAGCTGCAGGAGATCATCGAGTTCCTGAAGGAGCCGCAGAAGTTCCAGAAGCTGGGCGCCAGGATTCCGAAGGGCGCGCTGCTGCTCGGACCCCCGGGCACAGGCAAGACGCTGCTGGCCCGCGCGGTCGCGGGGAGGCGGGCGTGCCGTTCTTCTCGATGTCGGGTTCCGACTTCGTGGAGATGTTCGTGGGTGTGGGCGCGAGCCGCGTTCGTGATCTGTTCGAGCAGGGCAAGCGCAACGCGCCGTGCATCGTGTTCATCGACGAGATCGACGCCGTCGGCCGCCATCGCGGCGCCGGGCTCGGCGGCGGTCACGACGAGCGCGAGCAGACGCTGAACCAGCTGCTCGTCGAGATGGACGGCTTCGACTCGAACGACGGCGTCATCATCGTCGCCGCGACCAACCGGCCCGACGTGCTCGACCCGGCGTTGCTCAGGCCCGGACGCTTCGACCGCCAGATCGTCGTCGACTGGCCGGACGTGCGCGGCCGCGAGGGCATCCTGCGCGTGCACGCGCGCAAGCGCCCGCTCGCCGACGAGGTCGATCTCAACCTGATCGCGCGTGGGACGCCGGGCATGTCGGGCGCAGACCTCGAGAACATCGTCAACGAGGCCGCCCTGCTCGCCGCCCGCCGTGGCCAGAAGAAGGTCATGATGCGCGACTTCGAGGACGCCAAGGACAAGGTCATGCTCGGCATGGAGCGGAAGAGCCTGGTGATGACCGAGGACGAGCGCCGCTGCACCGCGTACCACGAGGCCGGTCACGGACTCGTGGCGTGGCTGCTCCCGGGCTCGGATCCCGTCAACAAGATCACGATCATCCCGCGCGGCCGGGCCCTCGGGATCACGTCGTACGTGCCGGCAGAGGAGCGCTACGCGCGCTCGAAGGAAGATCTGCTGCGCCGGCTGTGCGCCGCAATGGGCGGACGCGCGGCGGAGTTCCTCGTCTTCAACCACTTGACGACCGGCGCCGCCAACGACCTCGAGCGCGCGACCGCGCTGGCGAGGAAGATGGTGTGCGAGCTCGGCATGAGCGAGGACCTGGGACCGCTCACCTTCGGCAAGAAGGAGGAGATGGTCTTCCTCGGCCGCGAGATCGCGACGCATCAGGACTACAGCGAGCAGACGGCGCAGCTCATCGACCAGGAAGTGCGTCAGCTGGTCGAGGGCGCATACAACCGCGCGCTCGGCCTGTTGCGCGACAACCTCGACAAGCTGCACTTGATCGCGAACGCACTGCTCGAGCGCGAAGTGATCGACGGCGACGAAATGCAGCGTGTGGCGCGCGGCGAGAAGCTCGAGCCGCTCAAACCGCCGGATCCGCCGCCGGTCGTCGTCGCGGTCGAGAAGCCGGCGGTCGAGATGAAGGACACGGGCGCGATCGGCCTCCCGCCGCCGGCGCCGCGTCCCGCGGGCGCCTAACGCGGCACCTCACGAACGCGCCCGAGGGCCCGACGAACGCGGGAACCTCGGGCGCGTCGCGCTTGGTGGACCCGAATCTTGACGGCTGCCTTGCAACCCTTCCCGGGGCTCCTTCGTCTAATGGGTTGTCACGCGAATGCGAGCGCGTGACGACGCGACCTCCAAACCAGTCGCAGGTCTTCCCCGAGACCGACGAAGGGCAAGCGTCGGCCTCCAGTGACCGCCCGGATCCTCTGGCCGGGCGGTCTTCTGTTTTGTGCGACCACGCCGATCGATCGCGTGCGAATGCCGCGACCTTCGTGTCCGCGCCGAGTGTCGATCCCCGCCGCCCGACCCCCACCGCACACGAAAAAGGCTCCGGTCCAGACCTCGGACCGGAGCCTTGCATTGTTCGGTTTCGGCGACGCTGGGTTACCCCGTCCTGGGCAGCACCGGTGCGTCGCAGCACCCGGAGTCCCCTACGAGGACGTCACCTCCACCGAACCCAAGCGACTACTGTCCAATGGATCACCTCCTTTTAGGGGCCTATCGCAGCGGAGGGACCCAACCCTCCCGATCTCGCGAGCCGGCCGAGCCCGACAGGACCGCGCGCGGTCACGCCGCGCAGTGAGCGAACAACATTTTTATTTAACTCCTGAGCCCAAGTCAATCGGCAACCGTACCAACGCCGGTCCCGGTGAAGGACGCCCCGCGCCGCGCGAGATCGCTGAGCAGCTTGGACGGCGCGTAGCGATCGCCGCGCTCGGCGCGCAGCGCGGTGAGCCGCGTCTCGATCGCCGCCAGGCCGATCGGTATCGGCGTGGCGGAGCGGCCCGCCGCGGAACGGTGGGAAGCCCGCGCCGAACACCATGGCGATGTCGATCGCGCCGGCGTCGGCGGCGACGCGATCCTCGAGACAGCGCGACGCCTCGTTGATCATCGCCAGCACGAGTCGCTCCTCGATCGGATCGAGCGGCTGACCCCTGCGCTGCCGGGACAGGTCGAGCAGGGCGCGCAGCTCGGGCTCGGGCTGACGCTTCCCGCCGCGGTGGCGGTAGAAACCGGCGCCGCTCTTCCGCCCGAGGCGGCCGGCCGCCAGCAGCTTCTCGAGCGCCGGCGACGGTTCCATGCGATCGGGGAACGCTTGGGCGAGGATGCCCGCGACCTTGTGCGCGACGTCGATGCCGACCTCGTCGACGACCTCGAACGGGCCCATCGGCATGCCGAAGTCGCGCATCGCGCCGTCGATGTCGCGTAGCGCGTAGCCCTCCTCCAGCAGGTACATGGCCTCGCGCAGGTACGGCATCAGGATGCGGTTGACGACGAAGCCGGGCGCGTCGCGCACGACGACGGGCGTCTTGCCGAGGCGGCGCGCAAGCGCCACCGCGGTGACGAGCGTGCGATCCGATGTGCGCGCGCCGCGCACGACCTCGACGAGAGGCATCCGGTGCACGGGGTTGAAGAAGTGGAACCCACACAGCCGCTCGGGGCGCACCAGGCCGCCGGCGAGCGCGTCGACCGAGAGCGATGACGTGTTGGTGGCGAGCACGGCGTCGGGGCGCACGCGCACCTCGATCTCGCCGAACACGCGCCGCTTGACGTCGAGGTCCTCGACGACCGCCTCCATCACGAAGTCGGCGCGGCCGAAGCCGGTGAGGTCGAGCGTGGGCGTGATGCGCGCCATCTGCGCGTCGCGCTCGCGCGCTTGGGACCCTGCCGGCCCGCGGCGGCGCGCAGCCGTTCGTCGATGAGCCCGCGCGTCGTCTGCAGCGCGCGGTGAGCGCGGCCGGCTGCAGGTCGCGCATCCGCACCTCGATCCCACTCCGGCTCGCGAGCTCGGCGATCCCGCCGCCCATGATGCCGGCGCCGGCGAGCGCCATGAGCCGGATCGGCTGCGGCGTGATGGTCGGATCGTCGACCACTGCGGCCTTCTTGGCGTGCTCGGAGAGCAGGAAGATCCGGACCAGGTTCTTGCACACCGGCCCGATCACGAGGTCGCTGACCGCGTCCTCCTCGTGCTGGAACCCGGTCGCGACCGGCTGGCCGAGGCCGTGCTCGATCACGGAGATCGCCGCCAGCGGCGCCGGGTAGTGGCCCTGCGTGCGCGCCTGGGTCATCGCCCGCGCGCGTTGCAGCACCTGCGCGCGCCCGAACGGATTGCCGTCGAGCGCCCACGACATGAAGTCCTTCGGCCGGAACGCGTCGCGCCGCGCGCGCGCGGGTCGGCGCAGCAGCTCGTCGACGCGGCGCTCGGCCCGCTCGATCAGCCACGCGGCCGGCACGGCGCGGGCGACGAGGCCCATGCGTTGGGCACGGCGCGCGTCGAGCGCACGCCCGGTCAGGATCAGGTCGAGCGCGTCTCGAGAGCCCGATCAATCGGGGCAGTCGGGTCGAGCCGCCGAACCCGGGCAGGATGCCGAGCAGCACCTCGGGCAGGCCGATCTGGGTCGACGGCTCCTCGCTACAGACGCGCGAGTCGCACGCCAGCGCCAGCTCGGTGCCGCCGCCCAGGCACACGCCGTCGATCGCCGCGACCGTGGGCACGGGCAGCGCGCGCGAGCCGCTCGAACACGGTGTGCGCGCGGCGCACCATCTCGCGCACGCGCTCGCGCTCGGTGACCGTGGCGATGGCGTGGACGTCGGCGCCGGCCACGAACGATCCGGGTTTGCCGCTGCGCACGATGACCCCGCGCACGTCGCCCGGCCGCTCGAGCGCGGCGAGCGCCTGCTCGAGATCGGCGATCGCCGGCTCGTCGAGCACGTTGATGCGCCGCTTGGGATCGTCCATCACGAGGTGGGCGATGCCGCGCGTGCCCGGTTCGACGCGGAAGATCCCCATCAGTCGCGCTCCAGCACGAACGCCGCGCCTTGGCCGCCGCCGACGCACAGCGACGCGAGCCCGCGCTTCGCGTTCCGCCGCCGCATCTCCATCAGGATCGTGAGCAGGAGCCGGGCGCCGCTCACGCCGACCGGGTGCCCGAGCGCGATGGCGCCGCCGTTCACGTTCAGGATCTCGTGCGGGATCGAGCCGAGCGCCCGGTCGCGGCCGAGCTCCGCCTTGGCGAACGTGGCGGACTCGGCGGCGGCCTCGGCAGGCGAGCACCTGCGCCGCGAACGCCTCGTTGATCTCGAACAGCTCGCAGTCCGCGAGTGCCAGCCCGGTGCGGCGCAGCACCTCGGACATCGCGAACACGGGCCCGAGCCCCATGCGCCGCGGCGACAGGCCGGCAAATGCGTACGCGCGGATGCGTCCGAGCGGCGGAGTCGGCCAGCTCCGCATCGTCTCCTCGCCGGCCACGAGCAGCGCGGCGGCGCCGTCCGTGACCTGGCACGAGTTGCCGACCGTCACCGTGCCATGCTTGCGGTCGAAGTAGGGCTTGAGCTTGCCGAGCTGCTCGAGCGTCTGACCCTCGCGCGGGCCGACGTCGTCCGTGACGGCGGCGTACGCCGGCGGCGCGAACGTCGGCACGATCTCCTCGCGCAGCCGCGGCCGCGCGGCGATCGCGCGCTGGTGGCTGGCGAGCGCGAACAGGTCCTGCGTCTCGCGCGTGATGCGGAACTCGCGGCTCAGCACCTCGGCCGTCTCGCCCATGTTGAGCCCGCAGGTCAGGTCGGTGAGGCCCTTCGAGGATGGCGATGCGCGGGTTCAGCATCCGCGGGCGGAAGCGCGTGAGGGCGCCGAGCCGCGCCGGCAGCGTCTTGGCGCGCATCGAAGCCGCCGAGCCAGTCCGCGTACTCCTGGCGGAACAGCAGCGGGATCTGGCTCATCGACTCCATGCCGCCCGCCATCACGAGCTTGGCCTCGCCCGGCCACGATGCGCCGGCACGCGTCGGCGACCGCCTCCATGCCCGAGGCGCAGTTGCGGTGCACGGTCACCCCGGGCACCCGATCCGGGACGCCGGCGCGCAGCGCGGCGACGCGCGCGATGTTCGCGGCCTCGGCGGGCTGCGCGCAGTTCCCGAACACGACGTGGTCGAGCCGCGCGGGGTCCAGCTCGGCGCGCGCGAGCAGCTCGGCGATGGCGACGCGCCCCAGCTCGTAGGCGGGCACGCGCGCGAGCACGCCGCCGGCCTTGGCGAACGGCGTTCGCACGCCCGCCAGGATCCAGCACGGCATCCCGGTCATGGGCGCGATTCGGAGTGGGGCGATGGGAGACGGCGAGCGGAGGCGTGCACGAAGCGGGCACTGTGGCCCAGCCGCGCGGACAGAGGTCAAGCGCTGGCGCGCGTTCGCCCGGTGCGCGGGGCTCAAGCGACGCCGAGCTGCTGCCACAGCCCGTCGCGCACGAGCGCGATCGGCAGCGTTCCCTCCGCGAGCAGCGCGGCGTGGAAGTCGTAGATCGAGAAGCGCGAGCCCAGCCGCCGCTCGGCGTCGGCGCGCAGTGCCAGCAGGTCGAGCTTGCCGACGAGGTAGCTCATCGGCTGCGTCGGCGTGAGCGCATAGCGCTTGGCCTCGAGCGCGGCGTTGACCGGCTCGATCAGGGCCTGCCGCGTCAGGAACTCGGCCGCCTCGTCGACCGTGATGTGCCCGCACTGGAGCCGCACGTCGAGCACGACGCGGCAGGCGCGGAACAACAGATCGCTTGAGCTGGAGCAGCCGGCTCGCGGGATCGGCGAGGAAGCCCTGCTCGTACATCAGCTCCTCGCAGTAGAGCGCCCAGCCCTCGGAGAAGAAGTCGCTCGCGACCACCTGGCGCAGCCGCGTCGACGCGCGGTTAGAGCGCAACGTCTGCAGGTGATGCCCGGGATAGCGACTCGTGCACGACGATGAGCGGGATCGCGGCCCGGCAGTGGCCCGGCGAGCTGTTCGTCCTGCTCGGCGCGCGGCCGCGACAGATCGATCGGCGTGACGCAGCAGCCGGCCGGTCTGGATCGGCGTCGAACGGCCCGGGCGCGGAGTAGACGGCGAACGGCGTCGAGCGAGCGCTCGAACACCGGCGTGTCGATCACCTGCAGCGTGCCCTCGGGCACGGGCGCGATACGGCGATCGATCACGAAGCGCCGCGCGCGCTCGGTCTCGGCTGCGTACGCCTCGCGCACGTGCGCGCGCTCGGGGTGGCGGGACTTGCGCGTCCTCGACTTGCTGCTGCCAGCTGCGCGCGGGATCGATCCGCCGCGCCTCGGCCTCGAGCAGTGCCCGCGTGCGCTCGATGTGCTCGTCGCCCAGGCGCTCGATCTCGCTCGCGGTGCGCGCCGAGCAGGTGCTCGCTTGCTCGAGCATCGCGTTCATCGCCTCCTCGCCGATCGCGATCGAGCCGCCGATGCGCGCCGGCAGCTCCTGCTCGAGGAACTCCTGGTAGCGGATGAAGCCGAGCCGAGCGCTGCGTCGCGGCGAGCTCGATGCGCTCGACCTCGCCGGGGAACGCGGTGGCTGAGCGACGCGCGACGTCGTCGACGAAGCTCGGGCCCGCGCGTTCGACCTCGAGGGCGAGTCTCGGCGTGCACCGAGCGGCACACGCTCGAGCGTCGCGCGCGCACCGGCGAGATACTCGGGGGCGGCGTTCAGGCGCGCGAGGATCATCTCCTTGCGCTCGTCGATCGGCGCGAACGGTCGCCCGACAGTAGCGTGAACACCCCGTTCATCGCCGTGACTCGGGTAGCGGACGGGGTTGCGCGCGTGCGGGCGCACGACCTCGAGCTGGAGCTCTAGCGCCGCGACGCGCGAGCGCAGCAGCGCGTGATCGACGCGATGCATGGGCGCGAGCCCGGAGATCGGCGACGGCGTCGAGACGTCGCGAGAAGTCGCGCACCCACGCGATGCGCGCCTCGAAGCCCTGGGGCGAATCGTCGGGGTAACGCGCGTCGTAGTCGTGAATGCCGGCGAGCGTGGCCGCGACCGGGTCGAAGCGCAGCGTGACCTCGACGAACTCTTCGCTGAGGGCGGTGAGGGTGCGGGTCGCGTCGATCATGGACGTCGTTGTGGCGTGCGGAAGGCCCCCGCGCGCGGGTCGCGGAGGCCTTGGGCCGCTGCTCGAGGCGCCATCTACACCGTGTCCGGCTCCCGGGTCGCCGACACCGCCTAGCCGATCGGATCACGTTGGCGGCCTGCTTGCCCTTGCTGCCGGGGACGACGTCGAACTCGACGCGATCGCCCTCGTTCAGCGAGCGTGAAGCCGTCGCCCGAAATGGCGGAGAAGTGAACGAAGACGTCCTCGCCGCCGTCGTCCTGGATGAAGCCGAAGCCCTTGGCCTCGTTGAACCACTTGACCGCGCCGGTCGTGCGTCCACCGGTCGGCGCCGGAGACGGGCATCGCACGCGAGGACCACCGAGCGGAACGGGCCGGAACCGGAGCCGGAGCCGGAGCCGCGACCCGGAGGCGCGCCACGGCCACCACCGCCGCCGCCGCCACCTCCACCGCCACCTCCACCGCCGCCGCCACCCTTCTGCGCCTGGAAGCAGGATCGACAGAGAACGGGACGCCCACCGCGCGGCTGAAACGGGACCTGGGTCGCGGTGCCGCAGTTGGAGCACACCGCGTCGTAGAGCTGGCCGCGAGGTCCGCCACCGCCACCGCCACCGCCATACCCGCCGCCACCGCCATACCCGCCGCCACCGCCTCCGGGTCCGCCCGCACGTTCCGTGCGAGGGCTCGCGGGCGACCGGTCTTGCGACCCTCACGACACCGCCGGCATCGAGTCGGAGCGTGCGTGAGCCCCTTGTCCCGATAGAATTCTTGCTCGCCCACGGTGAAGAGGAATTCCTCTCCGCAATCGACGCACTTGAGCCGCTGATCTTCGCCGTTCGCCATGACCTGACCCGAGCCTCCGAGGGATGTGTTGCGTGTGATACGGGGTTCGAAAACACGAACGCCTCGACGCAATGACGCGCCGAGGCGACTCAGGCGAAAACTGAAGGCGAACTGGTTGAGCGGCCGAATCCAGAACGAAACCAAGCTCACGGGCCAACCACGAGTGTTCGATACGAGACCGAGTACCCTAGTAACAAACTGGCGAAAAGTATAGGAGCGGCCCTCGGGGGTGTCAACGGGTGAGCACAGCGTTCTCAGGATCTCGGCCATCGTGATGACGTCGAGCAGGTTGTGGTGGAAGACGGGGATGAGCCGGTACGGGTCGCCGTGGCGAACGAAGTCGTGGTAGAGGCACGGGACCTCGTCGCTCGGCACGTCCCCGACGCGGCGCCGGCCGGCAGACGTGCCGCTCCAGCGTCTGCAGCCGGCAGTCCTCGAACGCGCCACGCCATCGCCGCCGGCGACGCGATGCAGCAGGTCGAGGTGACCCGCGCGGCATGCGCGAGCCGCTCGCCGTGGAGCGATCGCGCGCTGCTCGAGGAACGGCACGTCGTACGACTTGCCGTTGAACGTGACCAGGAACTCGAAGTCGCGCGACCGCCTCGCCGAGCGCCGCGCAGCAGCGCCGCCTCCTCGCCGTAGTGGCGCGCGAAGTACTGGCGGAGCGACGAAGTCCTCGCCGTTCCAGTGCATCGTGCCCGCGAGGAACACCGGGCTCGTGGCGAGCCCGCCGGTCTCGAGGTCGAGGAACAGCGCGCGCGCGAGGCCGAGCGTGAGGACCGCGCTCAGGTCGGGCTCCCTTCCGGAGGCTCCTCGAGCCGACCCCACTGCGGCTGCGCGGCGCTCGAGTCGTCGAGCGCAGCCGCTCGTGCACGAACACGGCGCCCCGCTCGTCGCGCCACTCGCCGCCGGGGAGGAACGCCTCGACGCCGAGCACGTCGGCGCCGCGCTCGCGCAGGGCCTCGGCGCGGCGCGCGGGTGGACTTGGGCGGGGGCGCCGCGATCGGCTCGTCGAGAGTCGGCCGCGTTCCACGCCACCTCGGGACCGCCCGGCGCTGGCGCGCCAGCTCGCGGATCCGTTCGCGCAGCACCAAGTTTCCGAGCACCGGACGCCCTCCTCAGTCCCGCCGGTGGGCGACGATGATGAGCCGCCGGCTCTCGGTCGAGTACTCGATCCGTCCGCGCCGACCCACCACTTTGTCGACGCGCGATGCCATGCCGCGCGAGCAGCGCCGTCAGCTCGGCGCACGTGTAAGCGCGCAGGATCGTACTCCTTGGTCGGCCGCGCGCCGCCGCTCTGCTCGATCAGGACCTGGCGCGAGCTGACCCGCGACGACGGCAGGTCGATCGACACCTCTTCCATCAGCAGGCCGCCATCCTCGCGCTCGGTCCACGTGCGCTGCGGCGGGTGGGTCAGCAGCCAGTCGCGGTTCATGAGGTCGAGCAGGAAGCGGCCGCCCGGCTCGAGTGCCTTGCCGACGCTCGGCGAGCACGTCGCTCGTTCTCGACGTCCGAGAAGTAGCCGAACGAGGTGAAGAACGAGTAGACGCCGTCGAACTCGGAGGTGAACGCCAGACGCCGCATGTCGCACTCGTGCCACTCGACCTCGACGCGGGCCTCGCGCGCTTGGGCTTCACCGATTTCGAGATAGTTCGAGTTGAAGTCGACGCCCGACGACGCGGTAGCCGCGTTCGCGCCATCCCGATCGCGTGCCGGCCGAATCCGCACGCGAGGTCGAGCACGCTGGCGCCCTTCGGCAGCCCGAGCGACGAGGCGATGAACTCGACCTCCTTCTCGGTGCGGTCGGGCGTCAGCATCGGCTGCGTAGATGCTGCAGGTAGTCGTCGTCGAAGAAGGCGATGGGCCAGTCGATCTGCGTCTTCATCGGGTCCGCTCCGGGGTCACGTCGAGGATCCCAGCCAATGCGCGAGCAGCGCGCGTGCCGCGGCCTTGCCGGGCACCGCGCGGGCGCGGCCGAGATCGGGGTCCTGCTGCTGCGCGGGCCTGAGCATGGGCAATCCCACGCACGACGGGCAACCCGTCGCGCACTCGCACGCGTCCAAGTGCTCGAGCGCCGCGCGCGGCCAGCTCGTCGAGACGCGCATACCCCTGCTCCGCGAAGCCGAGCCCGCCCGGGTAGCGATCGAACACGAACAGCCCGGGGCGGCCGAGGTTGGACGAGTCGATCACACCGCCCAGGTCGGCGGGATCGCACATGCTCAGCATCGACAGCAGCGTAAGGAACAGGTTGCGCGCGCCGCTCAGGCCCTCCATCGGGTTCAGGCCGAGCCGCGCGACCGCGCGCCACGCCTCCTCGGCCGGGGCGAACCAGAACCCGGCCGTGTCGAGCGTCAGCCGCGGCAGCTCGAGCGGGTGGTAGCCGATCGCGTCCAGCGAGTGGAAGCGCACCTTCTTCATCGCGATCGTCTGCCACGAGTAGGTGACCTCGCCGAAGCGCACCGATTCGCCTCGCCAGTCGCTGGCGCTGGAGCTCCGCGCGCACGCGGATGTTCGTGTCGAGCACGGGCTGCGTGTAGTAGTCGACCGTCGCGCGGCTCGACGAACGCCTGTCTTCTGCTCCAAGTCGAGCGCGCGGACGTACCACGTCTCGCCCTCGTGCAGGTAGATCGCCTCCGGGTACACCAGCTCGAGCGCGCTGATCGCGTCCACGGTGCCGATCACCGCGTTCGACGCCGAGCGGTCCATGATCGTGTACGTGTCGTCCGAGATCGTGCGCAGGTTGACCTTGGCGGCCGGGAAGTCCGTCGTCGCCCAGTACGCGCGGCCGTCGATCGTGCGCGTCTCGCCCGCCGCCTCGAGCGCCGCGAGCAGCATCGGCGTCTGCGGCCCGAACGCCTCGGTGTCGGCGTCGGAGAGCGGCAGCTCGTGCGCCGCGCACGCCAGCTGCTGTGCCAGGATGTACGGGTTGTGCGGGATCGATGATCGCGGCCTCGGGCGAGCGGCCGAAGAAGTAGTCCGGGTGCCGCATCAGGTACTGGTCGACCATCTCGTTGTACGCCACGAGCACCGCCAGCGCCGGTCGCGCGCCGCGCCCGCGCGCCCCGCCTGCTGCCACGCGCTCGCGAGCGTCGGCGGGCAGCCGATCAGCACCACCGCGTCGAGCCCGCCGATGTCGACGCCCAGCTCGAGCGCGTTCGTGCTCACGACGCCGCGCAGCTCTCCCGAGAACAGCGCCTTCTCGATGCGCCGGCGCTCCTCGGGCAGGTAGCCACCGCGATAGGGCCGGATGCGATCGGCCAGTTCGGGCTCCGCGCGCTCGAGCCGCTCGCGCGCGTAGCGGTACACGAGCTCGGCGGCGACGCGCGACTTGGTGAACGCGATCGCCTGGGCGCCGTGCGCGACCAGCTCGCTGAACAGCGCGCAGCCTTCGACGTTCGACGACGCGACGCTCGACGCGCGTCGTCGTCGACGAACGGCGGGTTCCAGAACAGGAAGTGACGTCTCGCCGCGCGGCGCGCCGTCGTCGTCGACGACGCGCACGTCGCGCCCGGTGAGCGCCCGCGCCAGCTCGCCCGGGTTGCGGATCGTGGCGCTGCACAGCACGGTGCGGAACTCGCCGCCGTAGTGGCGCACGATCCGCTCGAGTCGGCGCAGCACGTTGGCGACGTGCGAGCCGAAGATGCCGCGGTAGGCGTGCATCTCGTCGACGACGACGAAGCTGCAGGTTGCGCAGGAACGCGCGCCCACCGCGAGTGCTGGGGCAGGATGCCCTGATGCAGCATGTCGGGGTTCGAGAGGATGAGGTTGGCGGTGTCGCGCAGCTTGCGCCGCGTCGTCGGGCTGCGTGTCGCCGTCGTAGACGCCCGCGCGTCGAGCGCCCGCAGCAGGTCGGGATGGCCGGCGGCGAGACGCGTCAGGCCCTTCAGCTGATCCTGCGCGAGCGCCTTGGTCGGGAACAGGTACAGCGCCGTCGCTCGGCTCGCCCGGCAGCTGCTGCTCGAGCACCGGCACGTGGTAGCAGAGGCTCTTGCCGCTCGCGGTCCCGGTCACGACGACGACGTCGAGGCCCGCCGCGCAGCGCCTCGATGGCCTGGACCTGGTGCGTGTAGAGGCGCTCGATGCCCGCGATGCGCGAGTGCCTCGCGCAGCGGCTCAGCGAGCGGGAGCGAGAGATCGCCGAAGCGCGCGGGCCGCGCCGGCAGCACTTCCCAATGCGCGAGCGCGCCCTGATTCTCCGGACGCGACGCCAACTCGCGCACGGCGGGGGCGAGGCCCAAATCCGTGGCCGACGGCAGGGCCCGTCGAGGAACCGGGTCGGCTGTGCCTGCATGATGCGAGACCTCGCGGACCGACGCGCATGGCGGTCCGCCGGTGTGATCGAGAGCGCTCGGACGCTCCGGTAGGTGCGCGGAGTATAGAGGCAGGGCGGCCGCCACGTCACGGGCGCTCCGCGGGAAGGCCGCCGGCGCGGTGCGGACCCGGGGAACGCACGACGGGGCCGTGAGTGAGCCGGCGGACCTACTCCACGTTGCGCGGCACCGAATCGAATCCCGAGATCAGCCAGTTCCCGCCGCGGGATTCGAAGCGCACGAGATACGACTCCTGCTGCCCGCGGTAGAACATGAGGCGCAACGGGGACTCCTCGGACGACGGCGCCGTGCGCCACGCGCCCTTCGGATGCTGCCAGTCGAACCTCTGCGCCTCGGCGACGACGCCGGGATCGGTCACGAACGATTGGGCCGTCTGCGCGTCGCCGGCGGTGAGCGCCTGGATGAAATGGACGAACGTCGCGTACGTCGACGGCGCGGTCTCGTCGGAGACGCGCACGAAGCCGCCGGTGCGCCAGCGGAAGCGATGCGTCATGTACAGGTGCGGGCAGGTCGTGCACTCCTGGAAGCCCGCCGGCGCGCGATACGTGCGCGCGACCAGGTACACGATCGTGTCCGACACCGCCTCGAAGTCGCCGGTGCCGAAGCCGCCGAGCGAGTCGGCGCCGAGCGATTGCGAGAGGCGCCAGCGCTTGGGCGCGCGCGTCGTAGCTCCACGTCATCGCGAGCGGCGCGGCGCCTGAGGTCGCGCGGCGGCTGAACAGCCACGGCGACCGCGCGCCCGCTGTCGGCGTCGGATACGACGGCGCCGCCCGGAGCCGCGCGCGACCACTTGCTGCACGCGCTGGCCGCGGCCTCGATGCCCTGCATCTCGATGCCGTCATCGCCGCACCAGAAGAGGTATGGCCACGCCCCGATTCCGGATCCGACCGCGAGAAGAAGTTGACGACGAGCACGCACGGCGCGTCGGCGAAATCGGCGCCAATGCCGAGCGAGTCGAGCAGGAAGTCGGCACGATGCGTCCACTCGATGGGCGCGCGCCCGAGGAGATCGGCCTGTAGCGCGCGGGCGCTGGCCGCGGCGGCGGCCTCGTCGTCGCCGCTCTCCCAGCCGCTCTGGGCGACGCGCAGCAGCGACGTCGCGGAGTCGGCGAGCGACGTAGCGGTCGAGTCGCCGTCGCGGGGCAGCAGCTGGACGCGGCGCTGGCAGCCGACGCCCGCGAGCGCGAGGGCGGCGATCGCGGCCGCGAGGGCGCGGCGCGCGACGCGGGCGCGCGAACGGAACGACTCCGGCGCGCGCGCGGCCGTCACTTCGATTTCGGCTTCGAGGGGGCGTCGAGCGCGCCGTCGACGCGGTCTTCGGGATCACCCAGTCCTGGATCAACCATCGGCCATCCTTGAGCGTGAAATGAACGATGTAATGCGTGTCGGCCTTCGCACCTTGAGTCGGAACGCGAGCCAGGTCGGCCACGGATCCTCTTCCGACGTGTACTCGAGCTTCCACACGCCGCGACCGTTCCGCGTTCCCCACCCCTGCAGCCACGGCGTCCGCGAGCTGGAGGGTTCGACGAGGAGCCGGGCGGCGGCGGCGCGATTCTGCTCGTGCAGCAGTCGAATGAACAGGGAAAACGTGGTGAGCGGGGACGGCATGATCCGGCTGTCGTACAGCTCGTAGCCCTGCTCGCGCGCGACGAACAGACGCTCGAGCATCGGGTGCGGACACTCCGCGCACTCCTCGAACGACGAGTCGCCGGTGGCGCGCGCCCATCCCACGATCTCGGGGCGGTTGTCACCGTTCAGCTCGACGAACCGCGCGTCGCCACCCTCTCCGAGATCGGGCCCGCTGCCCTCGTACTGGATCAACGCCCAGTACGATCCGGTGCCGACGAGCCGCAGCAGCAGCAGGTCCATGCGGTCGTCCATCTGCGGCCGGCGGCTCGGGATCGCCCACTCGTACGGCGCCTCGGACGTGCCGGTCCACGTGACGCGCATGTCGGGCTCGTGCCCGCCGTGGAACACGACGCCCTGCTGGCGCAGCTCCCGTTCGCGATACCAGTACAGGAACGCGACGCTCGCCGCCGATGGACGGTACGGGTTGTGGACCATCAGCAGGACGAACTGCGGCAGGTGCGGGTCGATCGCGACCTCGGTGTCGAGCCCCAGCGAGTCGATCACCGCTTCGATCGCGTTCGCCTGCCGCATCCCCGAGCGGCCGAGCGAGGCGAGCTTGCGCCCCATGAAGCCGACGAGGTCGTAGGCGTAGAAGTTCGCGCCGCCGACCGAATCACCGGTGTTGGTCTGGAAGCGCGCCTTCGAGTCGGCGGACCACACCAGGAGCGAATCGGTGTTGGGCGGCGTCCACGGCTTGATGGTGGGCGCCGCGGACGCGCGGATCGAACCCACACACGCGAAGGCGACGAGCGCCAGCACGACGAGTCTGTCGCGGCCTCTCGAGCGGCGCGGCACCCGCAGCGGGCCTTCGATCATCGACGTGGAAGGTTCTCCGTGCGAGCCTGAAGCGCCGCCGGCGGAACGCGGTAGAAGTAGAGCCTCAACTCGAAGCCAGTATAGCTGGTCTGCGTGTTGGAACGCAGCATGTAGCCGTAGAAGCCGGAGTGCCTGAGCATCGCCTCGAGGTGCGCGGACAGCCCGTCGCCGGCGAACAGGATCGCCGGGTCGGGCGTGCCGTCGATGCCGAACGCGAGTGCCCCCAGGTTGTTGTCCGCGAACGGCGGCCCCATCGCCACGATGGCGCACGTCGGCATGTCGGCGGTCATCGCCCACACTTGGGCCGCGCGCTGGGACATGTTCGTGCGATTGGCCGACGGGAAGCGCATCTGAGCGCCCGCGAGCCGCGCGTTGGGAAGACCGCCGAGCGGGAAGTGCACCGCAGCGAGGAACTCGATGCCGCTCGTGACGCCGATGTTGCAGCGCGTCTGCCCGACGCGGGACCAGTAGTAGCCGTGCCAGTCGGCGAACACGGTGACGGTGTCGATCGGCGTCGACGCCGGCAGCGTCTGGAACCGCCACACCGGGCTGTCGAGCGTCTCGCCGGTCGTATGGTTCGTGACCGTGACGGCCCAATACCGTGTCGCGTCGAGCGGCCAGCGCGGCGACGGGAAGTAGTAGGCGTGCCGGAGCGACGTGCGCGCCGAGGTGCGCGCGGAGACCTGGAGCGAGTCGGTGCCGTACGACAGCACGTACTCGATGTCGCCCGCGGTCGGATCCGACGCCGGCCATGTCAGCATCGACACCGGCGATTCGCCGGTCGCGCCGTCGACCGGCGACGGATCGGTATGAGGCGGCGGAGGCCGTTGGTGTTGAACTGCCAGAAGTACGTCTGGCCGAGCGGCGTGCCGTTGGCGGTCGTGATCCTCGGCGTCAGCTCGACGGTGAGCGTGCGCAGCAACGGCACCGGCTCGAGCGGCGTGATCGTGACGCGCCGCGCCGCGACGTCGTAGCGGACCGAAATCTGCAGCCGCCGCGTGTCGAGCTTCAAGAAGACGTTGCGCTCGCTCACGGTCGCCGCGTCGAGCGGCTCCGCGAAGTCGGCCCAGATCGGCGTGTCGTACCAGACGTTCACCGAGCGCGCCGGCGGCGAGACCTCGGTGACCGACGGCGGCAGCTCGGAAGTCGGTGCCAAGGGCGGAGTGCTTTTCGGGGCTGCAGCTCGCGACGGCAAGGACCAGGCCCAAGACGATCCACGCCGCGACGCTTGGGCTAGCGCCCGGCCCGACGTGCACGCGTGGGTTTCTCATCGCACGATCACGAACCGGCCGCGGTGGCTGCCGAGCGGCGATTCCACGGTGAACAAGTAGAGGCCCGACTCGACCTCCTGGCCGTTGCGCGAGATCAGGTCCCATGACGCCTGGCCATCGCCCTGGGTGCCGTCGTGATCGATCTGCGCGACGAAGTCGCCGGCGAGCGTCCACACCTTGATCGTGCACTGGTGCGCGGCAGCCCGCAGAAGTCGATGTGCCGGGGAACGCGTCGCCGTAGACCGGCGAGCGATCCCAGTCGGCGTGCCCGCGGAAGGGATTGGGCACCACCCACACGCCGCCGGCGTCCGACTTGGCGCGCGTGCCGCGGCGCCAGCCGATCCTTGAACGAGGCGACCAGCGGGCTCTCACGGAACGAGGCCTGCAGGACCGCGCCGACGCGGACCGAGTCGACCGTCACCGCGGTGACGCCGTAGACGTAGTCGAACCCGTTCAGCACCTGGGTATCGATGAACGCGTAGCGCCCGATCGGGTAGAGCTTTTGCTCGTACAGGATGCGGTCGTATTCAAGCGTCGTGTCGCGCACGGTGTCGAGCGGCACCGCCCCGTTCGTCGAGATCGTTTCCGAACGACGCGACCAGCTCCCAGTTGTTGATCGTCGGCAGCAGCGTCTCGCGCCCGCGCCAGTCCGCCAGCTTGTACACCCGATAGCCGGAGAAGTAGGCGCCTGAGTTGTCGAGCTGGCCGCCCTTGAGCAGCACTTCGGGACGATTATCCCACTCGACCCTCACGGTGTGGTCGGCCGGCACCGCGCGGTAGGCCGGCGCGGGGGCAAGCCTCCGGGTCGAACCAGTGCACGCGCGTCTCGAGCCCGCGCAATCCGGTGCACTCGTCGCAGTCGGTGTCTGTCCACCGGCATGGATCGCCGGGACGGTAGAGCACCGGCGGCGAATAGAACCCCTCCGGGCGACTCGTCTCGATCGCGTACTTGATGCCGCAATGCGGATCGATGGACAACGTCACGCCCGGGGGCATCGACAGGCAGGTGTCGTGACCGTTCCAGCCCGTCTCGCCGACATCCCACTCGGACTGCCGCGGGCCACCGACGTCGGGGACCTGATTGACTGTGTAGCCGTGGTGCATGGTGGCCGCCGCGTCCATCGCCGTGCCGATGCTGTCGATCGATCCCGCCACCACGAACGCCGCGGTGAACTCGAGACTCTGCCCGGGCTCCATGCGCGGGAACGGCCCGCACGACACCAGCACGGCGTAGTCGTCGTCGTGGTCGGTTCGCGCCTGGGGCGCCAAGCCCTGGAGCGCGGCGTAGCGCTCGCCGTCGAGGGATCGGCACGCCGCCGCGGTTCGGCGTCTCGGTGCGCGAGTACACGCCGTAGCGGAACGATTCGCGCGCGGGCGCCTTGGATACGCCGGGCGCGAAATTGGCCAGCGGGTCGGTCGTATGGCCGAGCGGGATCACCGCCGCGACGGGGAGCTTCGAGCCTGGCCGACCATCGCGGATCACCGGCCACGTGCCCCCGAGCCGCGTATAGCATGCGATCTCGCCGGTAGGGTTGTTCCCCACGGGCGGTGCGCTCAACCACACGGGGATCCCGTTGGACTTGACTAGGGAGATTCCCTCGAGGACCTGACGCTGAAAGCTGACGAGCTCGATGCGATCGTTGAGCTGGCCGGTGCGATCGTTGCGGTTGCGTGAGTCGAGATCGGCGTAGAGACCGAGGTAGACGTTCTGCAGCAGCGCCGATCCCTGGTACGTGACCGTGAACTGGACGCCGATGATGTTGTCGTACCCGGGCACGCCCCACGCGTACACCTCCTGGTGCACGCGGAACCCGAGCGAGGCGATGCGGCTCGCCGCCGGGATAGGCGTAGTAGATCGCCTCCGGGCCGATCGTCGGCGTAGTCGGCCGCCATCAGCTGCTGCGAGGTGAATCCGAGGTCCTCGTCGATCTCGCCGTCGCCGTCGTCGTCGCGGCCGTTCAAGGTCTCCTCGTCGATGCGGCCGTCGCCGTCGTCGTCGACCGCGCGCCGGCTACCGAGCCGCCCGCGCCACGCCTCGAGCACGTGATCCGACGGATCCGGCGTGGGCCGCCACTCGAGCGCGGGCCCACCGGACACGCGCCCGTTGCCCAGATCGTCGAGTGCCCCGACCCACAGCTCGGCGTGGTTCATCAGCTCCTGGCCAGAGTTGATCGGGTACTCGAGCGACGGATCGCTGGACAGGCCGACGTCGTAGAACGCGTTGCCCAAGATGCCGGCGTTGGTGACACGCATCGCCACACGGCCGGCCCGCACGGTGGGGCCGGCGTCGTTCACGTCGAGGACGGCATAGGCGGGGTAGGCTAGGACGACGCCAAAGAGCACGCCGGTAAGGCCGGCGCGGAAGGGGGGCTCAGGCGGGTGGATCCTCGGGGAGGCGTGGGTCGGCGGCGGCCGTATGCGGTCCGGGGCTAGTGATCTTAAGAGAAGGCCCGCCGTGGCGCAATCGCCGGCCGACCGGCGCGGACGTCACGGCGCTGCACGCGGAGCCCGTCGGGTGCTATACGTCTGGGCGGTTCGAGCGCTTTCGAGCCCACTTTGGGAAGGAGGACTCGATGTGCACGCTGATCGTCGGCCACCACCTGCTGGGCCCGGGTAGCCTGGTCGCCGGCGCCAACCGCGACGAGGATCCGGCGCGTCCGAGCGCTCCTCCGCGCGTCCTGATCGAGACGCCGCGCACCGCCGGCGGGCTCGACCTGCGCGCCGGCGGGACGTGGCTCGCGGTCCGCGGCACGCGCGCCGCGATCGCGGTGCTGAACCGCTGGGACGGCAAGGCGCCCGGCGACGTGCCCGCCCGCCGGTCACGCGGCCAGCTGCCGCTCGATGTCGCGCGCGCGCTCACCGACGACCTCGCTCCCGAGCGCATGGCCGACTTAGCACTTGCGACCGCGCGCCAGGCCCTCGCGTCGGCGGCCTACGCGCCGTTCTCGCTCGTGTTCCTGTCGGCGGCGCGTGCGTGGGTGCTGCGCCATCAGCCCGGCGTGGAGCCCCGCGTGTCGGAGATCACGCCCGGCTGGCACGTGCTCACCCACACGGAGCTCGACGACGCAAAGGAGCCGCGCGCCGCGATGCTGCTCGAGATGCTCGCGACGTTTGCGCCCCGCGATCTCGACGAGGCCGAGGCGAAGATCCTCGAGTTGCTGAGCCTCCACCTTGGGCGAGCGCTCCGCCGGCTCGCCCGCCGTGTGCCTTCACGAGGGCCGCATGGTCACGGTGTCGAGCGCGCTGCTCCGGTTCACGGAGCGCGGGCTCCGCTACCGGCATGTCGAAGGTCGGCCGTGCACCGTGGCGCCGCAGGATTTCACCTCGTTGCTCACCATGGGGCTCGCGGCCGGGAGGACGTCGTGACGCTGAGCACCCGCACAGCACTCGTGACCGGCGGGAGCCGCGGCTTAGGGCTGGCGATCGCCCACGCGCTCGGCGGCCAGGGCGCACGCGTGGCGCTGGTCGCACGCGTGATCGTCTCAGGTGGACGGCGCCGTGCGGGAGCTGACGGCGGCCGGCATCGAGTGTCGCGGCGTGCCCGCCGACGTCACGGTCGCCGATCAGGTCGAGCGCGCGGTCGCCAGCACCGTCCAAGCCTGGGGGCGCCTCGACATCCTCGTGCTCAACGCGGGCACGTGGAAGGGGGCCTCGATCGAGGACACGAGCGAGGCGCTGTGGGATCAGCTCGTCGATCTCAACTTGAAGGGCGCGTTCCTCACGCTCAAGTACGCGGTCCCGCACCTGCGCGCGCGCCGCGCGACCGTCATCGGCATCTCGTCGCTCGGCGCGTGGACGGGATCGGCCAACGCGTCCGCGTACGCGGCGAGCAAGTGGGAGCTGCGCGGGCTGCTCGAGTCGGCCGCCCTCGAGCTCAAGCCGGATCGCGTGCGCGTGAGCCTCGTCCACCCGCACAACATGAACTCCGAGGGACGGGCGATCGCGCCCGGCACGAAGGAGCGCGACCAGCGCATCGAGACGAGCGAGGTCGCATCGCTCGTCGCCTGGATCTGCGCGGCTCCGGACCACGTCGCGGTCGGGAACGTCACGATCTGGCCGCTCGCGTCGGGGCTACGATCGTTCTAATATCGTGGGGCCGCGTTCCACCCACCCCCGCCTCGATGCGAGACCTCATCATGCCCCGACCGCTCCGACCGCGTTTCGCATTGCACGCCCTGGTGTTGGGGTGGGGCCTGCTCGTGGGCGGGTGCGAGGCCAAGCTCGGGGGCGTTCCGATCCCCAACCAGCTGCCCGAAGTAACGTTGACCGCGGCGCCGGCGGATACGACCGCGCGCTACTACTACACGGTGACGTTGAGCTGGTCGGGGTTCGATCCGGACGGCATGGTCGATTACGTCCTGTACGCGGTCGATCCGCCGTCGGGTCCGGAGCGCGGACACGACGTGGGTGTCCACGCGGAACCGGCGGATCACCGTCGAGTTCCACAGTGGCGAGCCGTCCCCGGACCCGATTCGCTGTTGATCTCGCAGTCGCCACACACATTCGTGATCATGGCCGTGGACAACCGGGGCGCGCAGGGACCGCGCGTGGCCCGCAGCTTCTTCTCGTTCACGCAGGCGCCGATCGTGAACATCACGAACCCGCGCGCCGAGCCAGCTGCTCGAGTTCGCGGCGATCCCGACGCTCGAGATCAGCTGGTCCGGAACGGATCCGGATGGACAGCACACCAGAAGCCCATCGGCTACAAGTATCTGCTCGTCGGCGCGAGCTACCCGATCACGATGACCGAGATCCTGCTGCACCCGAGCATCGTCACACGAAACCTTCGCGCCGGATTTCCCCGCCGCCGACGGCTGGGTGTATCGCAGCGCCGACAGCGCGTTCACGCGCTTCACCGACCCGACCCCGGCGCCAACTATCTGTTCATCGTCGTGGCGTTCGACGAGCGCAGGCGCCTACTCGCCGGTAGTCAGTTCGAGAACAACATCCCTGCGCTTCCGCGTCGGCTACGCCGGCTCGTCGGGCCCGCGCTTCACCGTGTTCAACGACTTCTTCAGCTACACGTACTCGGGCGGCGGCTGCAACACGGATCCCGCCTTCTGGGTGCCGCTCGAGATCCCCACGAACACGCGGGTCACGATCCATTGGTCGGCGGTGCCGCCGAACGGGGCGACGATGGTCGGCTACCGCTGGGCGCTCGACATCGAGCACCTCGACGATGAGACGCCGCGCTCGGACGAGTTCACCGACTTCACCCACTGGAGCCAGCTGGCGCAGGCGACGACGTCGGCCGACATGGGGCCGTTCACCGGCGCCACGCAGGACCACTTCCTCTACATCGAGGCGCTCGACAACCTCGGATTGCGGAGCCTCGCGACGGTCGCCCTGCACGTCGTGCAGTCCACGTTCGACCGTCCGCTGCTCATCGTCGACGACACGCGCCGATTGCTCGACGGCATCGATCCCAGCGGGCAACCGTCGAAGCCCTCGGACCGTGGCCGATGGCGGCGGAGCTCGACACGTTCCTGTACGCACGCGGCAACAAGCCGTGGAAGAACCAGACGCCGGGGACGCTGAGCCCGTCGGGCGTGTTCAACGGCTACGAGTTCGACACCACCGGGACGCGGCTCCAGAAGGCGGACCCCACGATCCCGCTGGCGTTGATCGGGCGCTACCGCCACGTCGTGTGGCTCGTCGACGGCAAGGGCGGGACCTTCCGCCGCAGCCCGCTCGATCTCAACCAGCCGCAGACCTCGCTCTACTACATGGGCACTCAGGGCCACGTGAACACGATCGGCGCGTACATCGCGCAGGGCGGGCAGCTGTGGGTCGCGGGCGGCGGGATCGCGATGGCGAGCCAGCTGCCGACGAACAGCGGGAGCAACGATCGACCGACGATCACGTTCTCCGCCACCGCGGGCGAGTCTGATCCCCGGCCGCTTCATGTACGAGTACCCGATGTGGCGCTCCGAGGTGCGCACCGCCTCGGCGCTGGGCGCCGTGTCGCGCTACCTCGGCCGGCTGGAGGGCACGGGCTCGATCTACGAAACGCTGCCGCCGGCGCTCGAGACGAAGACGCCGACGTCGGATCCTGCTCTTCCGATACGCGCCGGGACGGCGCGACAACGAGTTCTACCTGGCGAACACCGACTTCCGAGTTCCTGCAGAAGCCGAACAACATCCTCGAGGACGACGGCACCGATCCGCAGCAGCCACACCTGGTCTCGGTGATGGACACGCTCTACCACGTCGACGGCGCGTCGCTGCCCACCGACATCGAGAATCCGTACAACGTCGTGATGACCTACTATCACGGACGCGCGCACTCGTCGGTGGTGTGCTGCGGCTTCAACCTGTGGACCTTCAAGCACGACCAGCTCGTCCCGCTCGTCGACTTGGTCCTGGGCCGGCTGTGGGGCCTCGCCGAAGTCGCCGACGACGATGGCGCCCGCGCCGCGGCCCGCCTCGAGCGCCGCGACTCAGTCGCGGCCGATGCCGCGGGCCGGCTCCCTCGCCGCGCCTCGACCCCGATTCGACGCACGCGCTGACCCGTCGGCGGCTCGGTTGTGACCGCAACCGAGCGGTCGCTCGAGGCCGCGTTGACAACGCGACGCCGCGGTCCCCAGAATGGCGTCGTCGATCGCGACGCCACATCGATCGAGGGGAGGATTGGGATGGTCACGAGCTTTCCGGAGTGCCGAAAGTGCCGCGACGGCGTGCTGCTTCCGCTCTCCGACTACGGCCGCGACGGTGCGCCGATCAACTACAAGGCCTGGGTGTGCAGCAATCCCGCCTGCGGGTTCAACGTCCGCATCGACAACGGCGAGATCAGCCTGGGCCGCACGATCGGCGTCTCGACCAAGTGAGGGCCGCAGCCCCGCGGCCGCGCGGTGACCGAGTCCCGGTGCCGGGGACGCCGAGGGTGTCCCGATCCGTCGCGGTGGACGCCGCTCGATCGCGGAGGCCGAGTGATCCGCGCGATCGTGTTCGACCTCGACAACACGCTCGTCGACTTCATGCGGATGAAGTCCGACGCGGTGAACGCCGCGATCGACGGCATGCTCGACGCCGGTCTCGAGCTGCCGCGCGACGAAGTGCGCGCGCGATCGACGCGATCTACCAGGCGCAGGGCTCGAGTACCAGCGCGTGTTCGACGAGCTGCTCGAGAAGTCGCTGGGGCAGATCGATCCCAAGATCCTGGCCTCGGGGATCGTCGCCTACCGGCGCGCGCGCGGATCGGCGATGGTGCTGTACCCGCACGTGCCGATGACCCTGCTGGAGCTGGCCAAGCGCGGCATCCGGCTCGGCGTCGTGTCCGACGCGCCGCGCATGCAGGTGTGGCTGAGGCTGTGCGACCTGGGGCTCCAGCACATATTCGACGCGGTCGTGACGGTCGATGACACGGGTGAGCGCAAGCCCAGCCCGGCGCCGTTCCGCGAGGTGCTGCGCCGGCTCGACACGCCGCGCCGAGGACGCGCTGATGATCGGCGACTGGGCCGAGCGCGATGTCGTCGGCGGGCGGAGCCTCGGGATGAAGACGGTGTTCGCTCGTTATGGCGACACGTTCGACACGCAGGATTCGGGCGCCGACTACGACATCGACGACGTGTGGGAGCTGGTCGCGATCGTGGACGCGCTCAACCGTTCGGGACCCATGCCGCACACGAGCGCGGCCCCGAGCGGTGCGCAGGACCGCGAACGGTCAACGACGCGTTCCCAGACAGGCACCGCGGACGGCGAGGGAGGATTCATGTCGGGAGGCAAGGTGAAGGCGGCGAAGGTCAAGGTCCATCAGGCCCCGGAGGGCGTAGCGCCCGACGGCCACCACCACGTCTACGTCTTCGACGTGTTCAACCGGTCGTTCCTGCCGGGAAAGGCATTCGACACCCTCGAGCGCGCCGCCCAGTTCCAGCGACACGAGCAGGAGCGCATTTATGTCGATCAGGAGGCGGACCCGGAGTTGTTCGACCTGCCGTTCATCTCGGCCGACGTGGATCTGATCGCGCGCTGCGACCGCGATTCGAGCTACAAGTCGCGGTTGATGCGTGATCTCGACGGCGAAGCCCGCGCTCGAGCGCGCAAGCGGTAGCGCGGCGCCCACCGGCGCGCCGCCCGCGATGCTGCTGCTCACCGCCGAGGACATGCGGGCGCTCGATCGCGCCGCGATCGAGTCAGGGCGCGCGACCGGACGCGAGCTGATGCATCGCGCCGGGACGGGCGTCGTCGAGGCGATCGAGCGCCGCTGCGGTTCACTGCTGGGCTTGCGCGCGCTCGTCCTGTGCGGCACCGGCAACAACGGCGGCGACGGCTTCGTCGCCGCGCGCCAGCTGCGAGCGGCGCGGCGCCGCGGTCGCGCGGTCGTCGTGCTCGGCGATCCGTCGCGCATCGCGCGGCGACGCGCGCGCAGTTCTTCGACGGCGCTGCGAAGGCGCCGGCATCCCGATCCAGACCGCGGCGACGCGAAGCCGATCTGCGCACATTCGCGCGAGCGAGGACCGCTGGGACTTACGCGCTCGACGCGCTGCTCGGAACCGGCGCACGGCGCGCCGAGGGCGCGATCGCGGCCGGGCGTGCAGGCGCTGCGGAGCTGGACGACGCCGGCACGCGCGTCGTCGCGGTGGATCTGCCGACCGGCGTCGACGCCGACACCGGCGCGATCGCGCGGCGCGCGGTGCGCGCCGACCTCACCGTCACCTTCGGCGCGCCCAAGCGCGGGCACTTGCTGCTATCCCGCGCGCGCATTCGTCGGGGCGCTCGGAGTGGTCGACATCGGGCTCGCGCGCCGCCCGAGGCCAGCGAGGCCTCGCGCGATCCGGTCGAGCTCGCGACCGACCGTCGCGATGGCGCACCTGCTCGCCGCGCCGCGACCCGCGCGCGCACAAGAACGCGGTGGGCCGCGTGCTGGTCGTCGGCGGCTCGCCGGGCCTGACCGGTGCGGTGACGCTCGCCGCGCGCGCCGCCACGCGCGGCGGCGCGGCTCCGTGCGCGTGGCCGTGCCTTCGAGCCTCCACGACATCCTCGAGATCAAGCTCACCGAAGAGATGACGATCCCGTGCCCCGAGACGTCCGGCACGCACCTCTGGCCGAGTTCGCCGCCGCGGCGCTCGAGCACGCGCTCGAGCAGGCCGACGTCGTGGCGCTCGGATCGGGGATGTCACGCCACCCTGAATCCGCGGCGCTCGCGCGCCGGCTCGCGATCGAGTGTCCGAAGCCGGTCGTCCTCGACGCCGACGGACTCGCAACGCGTTCGCCGAGGATCCGGCGCGATTGTCGCGGGCGGCCGGCCCGCGCGTGCTGACGCCGCACCTGGGCGAGATGTCGCGCCTCACCCGGCGCGATCCCCGAGGCGCTCGAGGCGCGGCGCATCGACGCGGCGCGCGATGGGCGCAGGCGTGGAACGCGGTTCTGCGTGCTCGAAGGGCGCCCACCGTGACGCGCGTCGCCGGACGGTCGCGCGCATCGTCAACCCCACCGGCAATCCCGGGCATGGCGACCGCCGGCATGGGCGACGTGCTGACCGGCATCATCGCGGCGCTCATCGGACAGGGACTGTCGCCGTTCGATGCCGCGTCCTCGGCGCGTTCGTGCACGGACGCGCTGGCGATCGCGTCGCACGCGCGCTGGCCCGGTGGGCCTCACGGCGGGCGACGTGGCCGAGGCGCTCCTGCGGGTCGTGCGCGCGCTTCAGCGCACGCGCGACGAGGCGCTCGAGAAGCCCGGGCCGCGCTAGCCCGGCCGGGATCGAACGATGGCGACACGGATCGCACTGCTGCGCGGCATCAACGTCGGGGCCACGCCAAGGTCGCGATGGCCGACCTGCGCCGCATGTTCGAAGACCTCGGGTTCGACTCGGTCCGCACGCTGCTGCAATCCGGGAACGTCGTGTTCGAGAGCACGCGCAAGGGTGATCTCGAGCGGCTGCTCGAGGCAGAAGCCACGAAGCGTCTCAAGCTCGGCATCGACTTCTTCGTGCGCACCCCGCGCGAGTGGGACGCGGTGATCGCCGGGAATCCGTTTTCAGCCGAGGCACGCCGCGACCCCGGCCACCTGATCGCGATGATCCTCACGGGCAAGCCGCGCGCCGCGGATAATCGCCGCGCTGCGCGCAATGATCGTGGGCCGCGAGCGTCTCGAGGCCGCGGGCTCGGTGCTCTACATCGTTTATCCCGGACGGCATGGGCACGTCACGCTTCACCTCGAATCGGATCGAATCGAAGCTCGCCACACGCGGCACGGCCCGCAACTGGAACACGGTGCTCAAGCTGGCCGAGCTGGCGCGCGCGTAGGCGATCGGCGCCCCACCGACGAACGCCGCCACGGGTCCGACGACCGCACTCGCGAGGCGCGTACTGCGTCCGCGCACCGTGCCCGCCCCAACGCGCGCGTGCTACTGTCTGGCTCCTCGGACTCCACGCGCTCAACTCGATTCCGCTTCTCGGCGTGATTTCCGGAACCCCATTCCACCCTTGGTCCGAAGGCGCCTTGAAGCGGTCGCACCCTTCGAGATGGAGTCGGCACGAATGAAGTCGCGCAACGCAGCACTGCTTGGACTCGTTCTCGCCGCGGTGGCCGGCTGCACCGCCGGCACGGGCCAGCAGGCCTCGCCGAGCGCGCCGGCGGACGGAATCGATCGCACGGTGTTGCCGGTTCCGGATCCGCAGGTCGCCACCATCACCGAGCTGGACGTGCGCAAGGCCAAGGCGCCGCCGCGCTTCGCGGTGAAGGCGCCGGCAGGGCGCGCCGAACGTGGTGATCGTCCTGATCGACGACATCGGCTTCGGCAGCACCGAGCACGTTCGGCGGCGCGATCCAGATGCCGACGCTCGAGAAGCTCGCGAGACGACGGGCTCGAGCTACAACGCGCTTCCACACCACGGCGCTGTGCTCGCCGACGCGCGATGGCGCTGCCTCACCGGACGCAACCATCATACGAACAACGCCGGCGCGATCATGGAGGTCGCCACCGCGTTCCCCGGCAACACCGGGGTGCGCCCCCAGAGCGTCGCGCCGCTGGCGGAGATCCTGCGCCAGAACGGCTACAGCACCGCCGCGTTCGGCAAGTACCACGAGACCGCCGCCATGGGAGGTCAGCGTGTCGGGGCCGTTCGACCGCTGGCCGACGCATTCCGGGTTCGACAAGTTCTACGGCTTCATCGGCGGCGAGACGAACCAGTGGTCGCCGCTGATCTACGACGGCACCACCAAGGTCGAGGCGCCCGACGACCCGAACTACCACTTCACCGACCGACATGACGAACCAGGCGATCGCCTGGATCGCGCTACCAGCACGTCGCTGACGCCCGACAAGCCGTTCTTCACGTACTTCGCCACCGGCGCGACCCACGCGCCGCATCACGTGCCGAAGGACTGGATCGGACGAAGTTCAAGGGCAAGTTCGACGGCGGCTGGGACAAGTACCGCGAGGAGACGTTCGCGCGGCAGAACGCAGCTCGGCATCGTGCCCGCAGGACGCCAAGCTCGCGCCCAAGCCTGCCGACGATCAAGGACTGGGACACGCTGACGCGCGGACGAGAAGAAGCTGTTCGCCCGCCAGATGGAAGTGTTCGCCGGCTTCGCGCGCGCACACCGACCACGAGATCGGCCGCGTGGTGCAAGGCCGTCGAGGACCTCGGCGAGCTCGACAACACGCTGATCCTGTACGTGGTGGGCGACAACGGCGCGAGCGCCGAGGGCGGCATGGCCGGCATGTTCAACGAGATGACGTACTTCAACGGCGTGCCGGGAGACCGTGCCCGGACATGCTGAAGAGCATCGACAAATGGGGCGGCCCCGACGACCTTCCCGCACATGGCCGCGGGCTGGGCGGTGGCCGGCATACACGCCGTTCATGTGGACCAAGCAGGTCGCCTCGAACTTCGGCGGCACGCGAAACCCGCTCGTGATCCAGCTGGCCCAAGCGGATCAAGGCGCAAGGGCGAGATCCGCAGCCAGTTCCACCACGTCACCGACATCGCGCCGACCGTGCTGGAGGCGGCCGGGCTGCCGGAGCCGAAGTCGGTCAACGGCGTCGGTGCAGAAGCCGATGGAAGGCGTCAGCATGGTCTACACGTTCGACGACGCGCAACGCCGCGGGCCGGCACACCACGCAGTACTTCGAGATCTTCGGCAACCGCGCCATCTATCAGCGACGGCTGGGTCGCCGCCACCGTGCACAAGGCGCCCTGGGAAGCCGCGCCTCGCAAGCCTGCTCGATCAGGACGTGTGGGAGCTCTACGACGTCGACGAGGACTTCAGCGAATCCAACGAACGTCGCGGCTCAGAATCCCGCCAAGCTCAAGGAGCTGCAGGCGCTGTTCATGACGGAAGCCGAGCAAAATACAACGTCCTGCCGATCGACGACCGGTCGTTCGAGCGATTCGATCCCGCCATAGCCGGGCCGCCCCGACCTCATGGACGGACGCACGTCGCTGACGCTGTTCGAGGGCATGACCGGGATCGCCGGAGAACGCGTTCATCAACGTGAAGAATCGCAGTCGGTCACGATCACCGCCGATGTGGAGAACGGCGCACGCGCACGAACGGCGTGATCCTGTGTCAGGGCGGCCGCTTCGGCGGCTGGAGCCTCTACGCGAAGGACGGCCGGCCGACGTACACGTACAACTGGGTCGGGCTCGCGCGCTACACCATCACATCGCCGCGCCCGCTGCGCGTCCGGGAAGTCGACCATCAAGTTCGATTTCGCCTACGACGGCAGCGGCGAGGCGCCGGCGGCAACGGCACGCTCTTCATCGATGGGCAAGAAGTCGGCCGCGGGACGCATCGAGCACACCAACGCAAACATCTTCTCGGCGGACGATGCCGCGGACGTCGGCATGGACGAGGGAACGCCGGTCAGCGAGGCGTACTCGTCGCACCACAGCAGGTTCACCGGGAAGATCCCTCAAGGTGACGGTGGAGACGGGCGAGGCCAAACAGGCCCACAACGCGGCCGACACCGCCAAGGAGCCCGTCGCGGCCGGGAATAGCCTCGGGCCTCGAGCGAGTGAGTGTGAGAGGACCCGCGAGCGACGTGCTCCCTAAAGCCGACCGTGGCCCTGACCAGGTCGGGGGCCACATGAGGTCACGACGTTTCGCGAGCGAAGGACCGGTCGGAGGTCACTACAGATACTCGACACCTTCAGGGCCGATGACTTGCTTCGGCGAGGCGCCGATGTGACGCACGACCTCCTCGCCACCCTTGAACAGAATGACGGTGGGGATGCTCTGGACACGGTAACGCGCCGAGACGTCCGGATTGTCGTCGACGTCGAGCTTGACGACCTTGAGGCGGCGAATACTCGGACGCGATTTCCTCGAGGACCGGAGCGACGGCTCGACACGGGCCGCACCATGCCGCCCAGAAGTCCACACCAGAACGCCGGCACCTCCGGATCCGGAGGACTTCGGTCTGGAAACTCTGATCGGTAACGGCCACGGCAGTTCCCATAGTAGACACCCCCTTCGAGCCTTGTCGTTGTTGAGAGAACGGAACTGTGGATGCCCGCGGACGCGCGGGAGGTGCAACGTGTTTGCAAACCGCGAAAGCATAGGAAGCGTCCTGGGCGCGTCAACGCCCGGAACACAGCGTTCAGCGCCGGAAAACTGTCCGTCGACAAGGTACGGTCAAGGCTCATGAGGGCGCGGCGCGAGGGCGGGCGATGATCCCGCTGCGTGACGAGAACCCGTCGGGCCTCGACACCGGTCGTCGACCATCGGGCTCGTCGCGATCAACTGCGCGACGTTCGTGTACGAGCTGGTCCTCGGCCCGCAGCTCCGGGACTTCATGTACCAGTGGGGCATGGTGCCGGAACGGGTGACGCTCGCGCTCACCGACCCACAACGAGCCGATCGTGATGCCCGCGCTCACGTTCCTGACCTCGATGTTCCTCCACGGCGGCTGGCTCGCACCTGATCGGGAACATGTGGTACCTGTGGATCTTCGGCGACAACGTCGAGGACCGTCCTCGGCACGCGCGCGCTTCCTCGTGTTCTACCTCGCCGGCGGCCTGTGCGCCTCGCTCGCGCACTACTTCATCGCGCCGACGTCGGCAGGTGCCCACGGTCGGCGCGAGCGGCGCGATCGCCGCGGTGCTCGGCGCGCTACGCTGTCGATCTACCCGCGCGCGCGGGTCGTGCACGCTCATCCCGCTCGTGTTCTTCTTCCAGGTCGTGGCGCTGCCGGCACTCGCGGTGCTCGGGCTGTGGTTCGTGTTCCAGTTCTTCAGCGGCACCCTGGCGCTGGCGTGGCGGCCATCGCACGGACGTGGCGTTCTGGGCGCACATCGGCGGCTTCGTCTTCGGCGTCGCTCACGGTTCGGCTGTTCGGTCTGGGGCGCCCGCGGCCCGCCGCCTCGCGTTTCCCGCCTGAGCCGGCATGCGCTAGCATTCCGGTTCGCCGCACCCCCGTGCGGCTCCCGCGCCCGTTTCGAACCTCCCAGGAGCCTCTTCGTGCGACAGGATCTCGATCGTCTCGATGCGCGAGCGCAAGCTCGCCGGCATGGTCGTGTTCGCCTACGACCGCTACAGCCCCGCGCTCTACTACGTCACCGGCCAGAAGATGCACTACGGGATCTACTTCCGCGGCGCCGACGGCCGGACGCCACCTGGATCCACGACCCGATGGAGCGCGATCAGGCCGCGGCCGTCGGCTGCGACCATTCGAGCTTCGCGCAGCACGGTCTGCACGCCAGCTGCATGGAGAGCGAGGGCCAGCCGGCCCGCGCGTTCGGCCGGCTGATCGCCGACACGCGCGCCACGCTCGGCATCGCCGGGCCCGATCGCGCTGTTCGGCGATTCCTGCCGCTGGGCTTCGCGTCAGCGCTGCTGGAGCGCGTGCGCGAGAACGATCCGCGGCTCACGATCGACAGTCACGCATCCCGACATCCTCGCGCTCGCGCGCGCCACCAAGGACGCCGACGAGATCGCGTTCGATCCGCGCACGCCGCGCGGCGCGGTGGCGGCGATGGATCGGCTGCGGACCACGCTCGAGCACGCTGCAAGCGCGACGGCGAGCACTTCCGCATGAACGGCATCGGGCACGGTGCACGCTCGGCGATGCTGCGGCGCGTCCTCCACGAGGAGTTCCTCGCCCACGGCCTCGCCGAGGACGGCGAGGCGATCGTGTCGCAGGGCCGCGACGCCGGCGTGCCGCACAACCGCGGCAACGACGCCGAGCCGCCTGCGCGCCGGCGCGCCGCTGCATCGTCGACATCTTCCCCGGCGAGGCGGGCGGCGGGTACCACAGCGATCTCACCCGCACGTTCTGCGTCGGCGGCCGCGCCGGAGCCGCTCAAGCAGCTCTACGACGACGTGCACGACGCGTTCCGGCTGGCGATGGCGCGCTCGAGCTGGGCGCGCCGTGCCGCCCGTACCAGGAGACGGTGTGCGACCTGTTCGAGCAGCGCGGCCACGCGACGCAGCGCACGCATCAGGGCACCGGAGGAAGGCTACGTGCACGGCCTCGGCCACGGCGTCGGGCTGGCGGTGCACGAGGCGCCGCGGCTCGGCGGCGCCGCCGTCCAACACGCAGGTGCTCGAGCCGGGCATGGTGATCACGGTCGAGCCCGGGCTCTACTACCCGTCGCGCGGCATGCGGCGTGCGCATCGAGGACCTGGTGCTGGTGCGCGCGCGACGGCACGCTCGAGAACCTGACGCCGGCGCCCTACGAGCTGGAGATCCGATCGCCGGCATGAAGACGCGACGCATCGACGTCGAGCAACCCGCCGCGCGCCGAGCGCGCGGTGCTGGTCGGACACGCCGGCACGCGACGCGGCGCACGCTCGAGCGCTCGCTCGAGGAGCTGGCGCTGCTCGCCGGCACGGCCGGCGCCGAGGTCGTGCCGACCGATCGTGCAGCGGCGCGGCACCGATCCACCCCGCGACGTTCATCGGCAAGGGCAAGCTCGACGGAGGTCAAGGCCGACGGCGAGCGAGCGCGACGCCGACGTCGGCGATCTTCGACGACGACCTCTCGCCCGCCGCAGGTGCGCAACCTCGAGAAGGCGCTCGGCGGTCAAGGTGGTGGACCGCTCCGAGCTGATCCTCGACATCTTCGCGCGCCGCGCGCGCACGCGCGAGTCGCGGCTCCAGGTCGAGCTGGCGCAGCTCGAGTACACGCTGCCGCGGCTCACCGGCATGTGGAAGCACCTCGAGCGCCAGGCGGGCGGCATCGGCACGCGCGGCCCGGGCGAGACCCAGCTCGAGACCGACCGCCGGCTCGTGCGCGAGCGCATCGCGCGGCTCAAGCGCGAGCTGGAGGCCGTCGAGCGCGAGCGCGAGACGCAGCGCCGGCGCCGGCGCGCGCGAGTTCCGCGCCGCGCTCGTCGGGCTACACCAACGCCGGCAAGAGCACGCTGTTCAACGCGCTCACGCGCGCCGACGTGTTCGTCGAGGACCGGCTGTTCGCCACGCTCGACGCCACCACGCGCCAGATGGTGAGCCCGAACCGCCAGCGTGGCGCTGCTCACCGACACCGTCGGCTTCATCCGCAAGCTGCCCCACCACCTGGTCGCCTCGTTCCACAGCACGCTCAGTCGAGGCGATCGAGGCCGATCTGCTGCTGCACGTGGTGGACGCCTCCGACCCGACTTCCGGCGCGCAGATGAGCGCGGTCGAGGAGGTGCTCGAGGAGATCCTCGTCCGCTCCGCGCCCGACGACGCTCGTGTTCAACAAGATCGATCTCGTCGACCCGGAGTCGCGCCGACGGCCTGCGCGCCGAGTACACCGGAGTCGTCCCAGGTCAGCGCGCGTACCGGCGAGGGGCTCGCCGGAACTGCGCGGCTGTCTGTAGTCCCAGTGCGCTGAGCGCGGCGCGGCGTGAGGCTCTCGTGATCATCGGTGCTCAGCCCGCTCATCTACAGCAAGGATCCCGACAAGGACCGGCGCGTTCCTGCGCGACGTGCTGGGGCTCACCCATGTCGACGTCGGCGGTGGCTGGCTCATCTTCGGACTGCGCCGCCGGCCGAGGTCGCCGTGCACCCTTCGGACGAGAACGACGCGCACGCGCTGTACCTCATGTGCGACGACATCGAGGCGACGGTCGCCGCGATGGCACGCCGCGGGATCGCGTGTGGTCCGGTGAAGAACGAGGGCTGGGGTCTGCTCACGCGGCTCACGCTGCCGGGCGGAGGGACACTCGGCGTGTACGAGCCGCGCCACGCGCGGCCCAAGGCGATGCGCGTCGCGGGAGCGAGGCGCGCCGCGTCGCGCGCGTCGAAGCCTTGCGCCGCCGGCCTCGTGAAGAAGGCGGCGACCGCGAGGAAGAAGGCGAGGCGCCGCTCGTGACCACGACCTCCGCCACCACGCGAACGCTCCGTTTCGGGCACAGCCCCGACGCCGACGACGCCTTCATGTTCTACGGCTTCCACACCGGGCTCGCGACCATCGACGGCTGGCACGTCGAGCACGTGCTCGAGGACATCCAGAGCCTGAACCGCCGCGCGCTGGATAAGGCCGACCTCGAAATCACCGCGGTGTCGGCGCACGCGTACGCCCATCCTCGCCGATCGCTACGCCGTGCTGTCGTGCGGCGCGTCGATGGGCAAGGGCTACGGTCCCGTCGTGGTGGCGCGCGAGCCGCGCACGCTCGGAGTCCCTGCACGGGAAGCGGGTCGCGATCCCCGGGCCGCTCACGACCGCGGCACTGCTGCTGCGGATCGAGTGCCCCGCGTGCGTGCCGGTCGAGGTGCATGTTCGACCACATCCCGCGCGCCGTCGCCTCCGGCGACGTCGACGCCGGCGTCATCATCCACGAGAGCCAGCTCACGTACCGCGCCGAGGGGCTCGTCAAGGTGCTCGACTTCGGCGAGCGTGTGGCAGGAGCGCGACGGATTGCCCGTCCCGCTCGGGCTCGACGTCGTGCGGCGCGATCTCGGCGCCGACCTGATGGCCGCCGTGCGCGACGGCTTCCGCGCCAGCATCCAGGCGGCGCTCGACCACGAGGACGAGGCGGTCGCCTACGCGCTGCAGTTCGGACGCGGCCTCGACCGCGCGATGGGCCAGAAGTTCGTCCACATGTACGTGAACGACCTCACGCTCGACATGGGCGCCCTCGGCCGGCGCGCGCTCGACCGGCTCTACGATTGCGCGCTCGACGTCGGGGCCATCGCGTCACGCCCGCGCCTCGACGTCGTCTAACCCGGCCCTAAACCCCTCCCCCGCCCGCGCCGATAACAAGGCGAATCGGGCCGCACGGCCCCACGTACGGGGGATTCCATGTCATCCATCTTGTTTTGGGTCGGGGCACTGGTCGTGCTCACGATGTTGGGCAGTTCTCGCGCATGATCATCGCTTCGATCTGGGGCAAGGAGATCGGCGACAAGGCGCTCGCGCAGCAGCCGGACCACATTCACTTGGTCCGCACCGAGACCGACCGGCGCAAGAACGCGGCGACGGCCTTGGGGCTCGTCGACGCGCTGAAGGGTCGCGGCTTCAAGGACGCGGGCATCCACGAGATTCCGGAGATGCCGGGCATGACGGTGCAGCTGCTCGCACAGTTCGACGAGGGCTTCTACGCGGCGATCTACGATCACCCCGCCGCCGGCTGCTGGCTCGACATCGTGACGCGCTACCAGGACGGCACCGCGTCGACGTTCACGACGGCGCGGGCGACCGGGCTCAAGCCGCGTCCGGGCTTCCCGACCGTGAACGCGCCGGGAACGGGCGCGCCGGATCTGCTCGCGCGCGCGCGCCGAGAGGCGGCCGCGCAGTCCGTTCAAGTCGGCGTCGGTCGAGACCGTCGCTCGCGACTTCGAGGACGCATACACGGACCAGATGAGCTGGCGGAAGAACCACGGCATCTCGACCGGCGAGGTCGTCGACGTCGCCCGCCGCGCCGCCTGACGACGAACGTTCCTCAGCGGGGTCCGCACGCCGTGCGGACCTCGTTCTGCATGCGCCGCGCAACGGGCCTCACGAGTCATTGTGCTCGCGGCCATCGATGCGTTCGCGCGGTGGTCCGGGACTTGCCCTGTGATTGCCTGCGTTGCCCGCGGGCCGCACGCGAGTCACCGACCGGCCGGGGAGGACAAGCCCCGGCCTCGGTGTCTGGGCTCGAAATGTTGGCGGGGCCGGCTACGCCGACAGCGGCAACGCCGCGAGCCAATCGTGCGCGGCGCGCACCTCGGCCGGGCCCAGCGTGTGCCCGGCGTCGTCGAAGCGCAGCGTGACGTCGGCGCCGGCGCGCTCGAGCAGCGCCGCGAGGCGCTCGGCCTCGCGCACGGGAACCAGCGGATCGGCGCGTCCCGACGACAGGAAGACCGGCGTGCCCGCGAGCTTCGGCAGCGGATCGGGCTCGAGCGGCACCATCGCGCGCAGCAGGATGGCCGCGCTCAGCACGCCGGGATGGAGCAGCAACACGGCGGCCGCGATGTTCGCGCCGTTCGAGAACCCGGCCGCGATCACGCGGCGCGCGTCGAGCCCGTTCCGCTCCGTGGCCGCGGTGACGAACGCCGCCAGCTCATCGGCGCGGCGTCGGACATCGTCTTCGTCGAACACGCCCTCGGCGATACGGCGGAAGAAGCGCGGCATGCCATGCTCGAGCACGCGGCCGCGCGGGCTCAACAGCGCCGCATCGCGCGCGAGCGCGCGGCCGAGGGCAGCAGATCGTCCTCGTTGCCGCCCGTCCCGTGCAGCAAGAGCAGCGTCGGGGCACCGGGCGATCCCGGCTCGAAACGGTAGACGTGACCCGCCAGCGATTCGCTCATTCGCCCTCCGCGCCTTCGCGGCCCGTGACCACGCGCCGTCGCTCGGCGAGGGCGCGCGTCGAGCCAGGATGCCCGCGCCGAGCGACCGGCGCAACCGGAGCGCGATCTCGTGCGGGCGCACGGCGCGCTGCGCCTTGTCCGCCGCACCACCGGCCGGTAGGCTCGCGACGTGAGCGCGACACGGACGTTCGCTTCGCACACGCTTCTCATCGCACTCCTCGCCGTCGCGGGCGCGTGGCTGTGGCTCGAGCACGCGCGCGCGTGGGACCTCGGCCGCGCATCTCCGGTGCTGGGCTACGATGCCGCGCAGTATGCGGTGGCCGCGCGCGAGCTCGCCGAGCACGGACGGCTCGCCACCCCGTTCGCCCTGCCGGTCGAGCTGGCGCGGCACGCGACGCCACCCTGGCCGCTCGCGCTCGTCCAGCCGGGGCTCGTGCTCGTCGAGTCGGCGCTGTTCCGGATCGCGGGCACGTCGTCGCCCGAGCGCTCGTCGTGGCTCGTGCTCGTGCTGCCGTTCGTGTGCTACCTCGCCGCCGGCATCGGCCTCGCGGTCGTGTGCTCGCGCCTCGTGACCGACCACGCGCCCGAGGTGACGGCGCTCGAGCGCTTCATGGCGGCGTTCGTGGTCGGGCTCGCGTTCCTGCTCGACCCCGAGGCCCAGCACTTCGCGATCGGAGGCTTCACGGAGCTGCCGTTCACGCTCGGGCTCGCCGCCTCTGTGGCGCTGCTGGCGTTGGACGCGCGCACGCGTCCGATCGCGTTCGGGGTCGGGCTCGGCGTGGCCGGCCTGTTCCGCGGCAACATCCTGTGGCTGGCGCCGATTCTCGCCGCGGCGTACGGTGCGAGTGCGCCCGAGCGACGCGTGCGCGCGTTCACACGCGCCCCTGTTGGGGCTAGCACTCGTGCTCGCGCCGTGGTGGATCTACAAGGGGCTCGCATTCGGCAATCCCGCCTGGGACCTCTCGGCGCTGTCGCTGTGGGACGGCGTGGGCGGCAGGACGTGGTTCAACCTCAACCATCTGCCGGAGCCGCCGAGCGTGCCGCACGGAATGGATGCGGTCCTGGCACTCGCCCGCAAGACGCGCGGCAATCTGCCGTCGATGGTGCTCCAGCTCTCGACCGGACCGCGCACGCTGTGGGATCGGATCGCTCGCGATCGCGGCCGTGATCGCGACGCGGCGCGGGCGCTCGGCGGCGGGTCGCCGCGGCGGCGTGGGCGATCCTCGCGATGCTCGCCGTGACCGCGATCGTCGCGTCGCTCACCGTGCCGCTGCTGCGCTACTTGATGCCGGTCCGCCTGGTCGCCGAAGCCGCCGGGCTGATCGCGCTGTGGGGGTTGATCTGGCGGCTGCCGTCCGGAGTCGGCGCCGCTGGTCGCGCGCCGCGCGTTGTGCATAGCACTCGCCGTTCTGGCGCTCGGTTGGGGAGGCTGGCAGACGGTGCGCGGACACCTCGAGGCGCAGCGCACCGCGCGCGATCGCGGCGTGCCGACGGCGCGAGTGCTCGCGGCACTCGCCGCCGAGATCGACCAGACCCTGCCACCTGGCGAGCCGTTGATGAGCAACCTCGGACCCTCGCTCGCGTGGGTCACGCGCCGGCCGATCATCCATCTCGCGCTCACGCCGGGCGACGTCGACGCGTGCCGGCGCCTCGTCGACTTCCGCCACGTCGTCACCGTGTTCCGCGATCCCGCGCACGCGTGGACCGGATGGACGGAGGCGGTGCGCCGTCCCGGGAGGCGCCCCACAATCGCGAGTGGAACATCGCCACCGCGCGGTCGTACGCGACGGACGACGGCTTCACCGTCGTGTGGTTCGGAGCTCGCGCGTGCTGCCCGCGTCGTTCGCTTCCGACGCGACGGCGCGCGGATCAGGAGCGGATCGCCCTGACATCGCGCGCGGCGCGATCGAGCGCAGCAGAGGCGGTAGCGCGACCAGGAAGCGCGCGCTGCAGTGCTGGAACACGAAGCCGAACGGATGGAGCGAGAGATCGTTCCGCTCATGAGCCCCGGGGGCCACGGCAGGTCGGCCATCGTGATCACCGGCGCTTCGTGGAAAGGCGCGGCGCTCGCGTCGCACACGATGACGTCGCCGGCGAACGCAGTCGACTCGTCGACGGTGTTCGGAGTCGTGTATGTGACCGCTCGCGCGCCGCCGGAAGCCAGCGCGTGGGGAAACGCGGAAGTGATGAGACCGAAGCAGAGCAAAGCGCCTGCCCGGAGTCCAGGGTGTCGTGACAAGGGTGCATCTCCGTGCGGCGGGGCCCCCAGCCCGGAGGCCCGCGTCGTCTTGCGTGCGCAACAAAATGTTCGCAAGGACGGTGACGCACGTACAAGCACAATCCACACGGCGACCGCGATTTCGTGCGCGTGTTGCGCGGCGTCGCGTCGCGTCGCACCTTGTTCGATGTTCGGCGCGGTGGGGGCGAATCACCCAATCTCGTCCGGCGCGACGCGCCGGACGCGAGCGACGTCGTCAGGGATGGGCGCGCGCGAGAAGTGTCACCCACACCGACACTGATCGCGACGCCTAAGACGGTCGATCAGGGCGCCGTAGAGCACCATCTCCCGCATGCGCACGCGGCCCGTGCCGTAGACGAGCGCGTTGGGCGGCGTCGACACCGGCAGCATGAACCCGGAGAGGAGCAGCCGACCGTCGCGGCGAGCGCGGGAGCCATCGGATCCACGTGGGCGGCGCGGGCGAGCGCCGTGGACGACGGGGACGACGAGCGAGGCGCTGGCGGTGTTGCTCGTCATCTCGCTCACCAGCACCGCCATGATCGTCGAGGCGAGCACCACCCCGAACGTGCCGGGCACCGGCATGACATGGAAGATCCCCTCGCCCAGGGCCCGGGCGAGACCGGACTCGAACATCATCGCCCCCAGCGACAGGCCGCCGCCGAGCAAGAGCAGCGTCCCCCAGTCGACCCGCTGCAGCACGCCCGGGTCGAGGATGCGCGGCCCGCGCGCCCCGAGGCTCGGCAGCACGAACAGGGCGAGCGCCGCGAGGACGGCACCGCCGGCTCGGGCAGCCGCGCGCTGCGCAGGCGGCGAGGCCGCCGACTTGAGCGGCGTCGCCGCGAGGATGCCGGGCGTGATCCACAGCAGGATGACGATCGCGAACACGACGATCAGGGTGCGCTCTGGCGAGCGACCACGGCCGCCGACCTTCCGGCGCGGGCGGCGGCACGCGTACGCCCCTCGCCGCCGACCCGCCACTGGAGGTAGCCGGCCGTCATCGCGGTGGCGAGGATCGCGAGCGGGGCGAACAGCGCGCACCACTCGGCGAACGATGGGCGACGTCCGGTGAACTGCCTCGAGCAGACGGAGCCCGATCAGGTTCGGGGCCGTGCCGACCGGGGTCGCGATCCCTCCGAGCGATGGCGCGTACGAGGTCACGAGCAGGATGGCGACGAGCAGCCGCGCGCGATCCGAAGCGGTCGGCGGTGAGGCCAGCGGCAGCAGCAGCGCCGTCGTCGCCGTGTTGTTGACCCACGCCGAGATGCCGCAGCCGAGGATGGCGATCGCCCACAGGAGCCGCGACGGGCTCTTCTGCACCGCCGGCGAGCCGAGGACTCGCGCGGGTGAGCCGCTCGTGCAGCCCGTGCGTCGTGGCGGCGTCGATGAGCAGGAATGTGCCGAAGAACATGAACACGATCAGGTCGCCGAAGCCCGCGAACGCGCCTTCGCGTCGGCGACGCCGAGCGTCGAGCCGAGCACCGGGATGAGCAGTGCCGTGATCGGCACCGGCAGCGCCTCGGTGAGCCACAGCCCGCCGACCGCGATCAAGATCACGGAGCGTGCGGTGGGCGGCGTCCGGGAGGCCCGGCATGGGAACCTAGCGCCGCCGCGTCGCGGCGGCGGCGACGAGCACGGCGGGAAGCGGCCGGAACCAGAGCGGCGGATCCTTCCACGGCTCAGTCCTCGGTGTGCCGGGTTTCTAACGTCCGGGTCAGACGATGTGCGCGCGGGCGATCCCGCGGGCCTCGCCGCGCGATCCTACACGACGCGCGGGCGGCGTGCCGTCACGGCATCATCGCGATGCGGCGCACGGAAGCGCCCGCTGTCGACGTCGACGCGCGCGAGGTAGACGCCGGGACGCACCCGGTCGCCGCGCTGGTTGACGCCCGGCCAGCGCAGCTCCGGAGCGGCCGGCAGGGAAACTCCTCCGCGGCGCGCGCCACACCGATCTTCCCTGTGAAGTCGAAGATCTCGAACGCCACGGGCGAGGCGCTCGGCAGGGTGAGCGAGAGCCGCGAGCCGTGGGTGCTCGGATTGGGCACCGGTCCCGACAGCGCGAGCGACAGCGGGACGTCACCCGCGTCGAGCACTGGCACGACCCGTCAGCGTTCCCAGTCCGTGAGGTTGTTGGTCCCGTTGCTCTCGACCACCGTGTTGAGCGAGTCGACGACCAGCGACACCGTATAGGAGCCCGGCGACAGGGTGGTCGGGAACGACCGCGAGACGCGCACGCTGTCCAGCCCGGGCACGACGGTGTCGCCCTCCGCCACGGTGGTCGTGCCGGACACGACCTGCCAGTGGACGATCGGACACGGCATGCGACCGTTGCTGACGATCGTCAACTGGTAGGCGGCCGACCGCCGACGCGCACCAGCGCGGGTCGGTCGAGAACGAGGTCGGCCGAACGTCGACATCGGGATAGAGGTGGACGACCGCGGTGTCGGCCATGCCGCCGGTGTCGGTGACGATGAAGAACCCTTGCATCCACACGCCGGTGCCGTCGTCGTGGTTTTGCCCGATCAGCGAGTCGATGCGAGACGTCGACAGGAACGTGCTCGGGTGGATGTGATTGTTGTGGTGGAGATCGAACCGCCACTTGTACGCCAGCGCGGCAGGCGGGTCCTGCGTGTCGGAGCCGACACCGACGAGTGAGAGATGACCTGGCCGTCGCCGTAGAACGAGTTGTCGAGCGGCGAGATGATGGTCGCGGTCGGCGCGGTGTTGGTCGACGTCACCATGTCCCCGCCACCGTAGTTGTCGAGCACCGAGCCCGAGGCGCCGATCAGCCACAGCCCGATGCGTCCGCCGCCTGACGCGAACGGCCAGGCCGAAACCGACACGGTGCCGAGCGGCTGGCCGTTGCGGAACACTTGACCGAGCCGTTGGCGAGCGCCCGCGCGCCGAACTGGTCGCCCGGATTGAACGTGACCGGCTGGATCGAGCCGCGCGATTGCCAGTCCTGACCCAGCGCGAACGTCTCCACGCTGACGCGCGAGGCGATCTTGTCGTACCAGACCTCGATGCAGCCCGACATCCACGTCGTGCCCTGCACCTTGAGCAATAGGTCGTGCTCCTGCGGCGACGTCGCGATCGCGTTGAGCGTGACGAACGCCTCCTGGTTGGGGCCGAAGACCGCGCCGCTTCCCGTCCCATATCACCGAGGACGACGATCCGGTTTCGATCAAGGTGCTGTTCGAGACCGGCGAGCGTGTCGTTCCGTTCACGGTCGACCGCATGGGGCCGCGAGCGGCCCGTTCGCGCGATTGAAGTTGTCCAGCACGCCCGCCGTCGGGAAGCCGCCCGGCGGGGTCGCGACGATCTGGACCGTGTCCCGACCGATCGCGGTCGTGATGTCGGTGACGGTGAGCACGGCATCGTAGGCGCCGGCCTGCGCGTAGGTGTGCACGGGGCTCGCCAGCGACGAGCCGGTGGCGTCCCCGAAGTTCCACGAGTAGGTGAGCGGGCCGCCGTCGGGATCGATGCTGCCGTTGCTCGAGAACGTGACGGTGAGCGGCGCGTTCCCCGACGTCGGCGTGCCACCCGCGACGGCGACCGGCGGTCCGCTCCGGATCGCTGCCGGTCCAGCGCAGGCGACGCACCAGGCCGGTGTTGATCGAGACGTAGATCACGTCGCCGTTGACGGGATCGACGGCGAAGTCCACGGGGCCGTCGGCGTTGGTGCCGAAGTTGGCGATCGACAAGAGCTGGTCCGTGGCCCCGAACGTCGCGACCTTGATCCAGTCCTGACCGTAGTCGGCGAAGAAGTACGCGCCTTGGTACTGCGCGGGGTAGCGCGAGCCCGTAGAACACGCCTCCGATCGCGCAGTTGCCGGCCGATCCCGGAGGAATGCTGGCGCTCGGATCGTCGTGGTTCCAGGACGCCGCCGGCGGCGAGTTGCCGGCCGGGTTGTCCGGCGTTCCCATCGAGCCGCACCCGTTGTGCGCCGGCGGTCCGGCCTGCTCGTAGTTGTCCTGCGTGTCGGGGCCCTCGTAGCACGGCCAACCGAAGTTCGCGCCGCCGCTGCGCAGGACGTTCATGCTCGTCCCAAGTGGCCCCAGCCCACGTCGCCGATCATCAGCGTGCCCGGATTGCCGGCCGCGGGATCGGTGCTGCCGGTGCCCGGGCGGACGCAGAACCGGAACGGATTGCGCAGTCCGTACGCCCAGACACGCGAGCGCACCGACGAGCCGGTTGCCGTCCCAGTAGGGATTGCTCGGGTAGCCGCGACCGTCGACGGGATTGACGCGCAGGATCTTGCCGCGCGAGGCAGCTCAGCGACTGCGCGCGGTACGCGCCGATGTCCTCGAACGGATCGGTGTGATTGGGGTCGCTCCGAACGCGGCCGGATCGTGTCCGCCGTTGTCGGCATAGTCGTACGACGCGCCCTCGCCCGGCCGAGACGAGCAGGCTGCCGTCGCGTGCCGAACCGCAGGCTGCCGATCGAGTGCGACAACGAGCACGTGAGCGGACCGTAGCGCCAGCTCACGCCCATCAGCACCGCGCGCGGTCGAGTAGTCGACCGTGTTCGAGTCGGTCGCGCTCACCGCATAACGCACCAGTCGCCCGAAGCGCGAGCGGCGTCCGTCGTCGACGCCGTTCGAGTCCGGATCGGCCGTGTAACAGGAAGTACACGAAGTGGTTGGTGACGTAGTTGGGATCGACCGCCATCCCGAGCAGGCCGCAGTCACCCTCGTTGAGCACCTCGTTCTCGCGCTGGAACAGGGGCGTCGCGCGCGCGCGCCGTTCGTCACGGTCCACACGACGCCGCGCTTCTCGGCGACGAGCATGCGGCCGCCGGGCAGGAACGCAATCGCCGTCGGCGTGTCGAAGGTGACGTTGGGGACGCGCGTTCTCCGGAACGAAGTTCGCCGGAAGGGTCGAGCGCCGCGGCGGCGATCGAGGCGGCGAGGACGGACCCGAAGATTCCCGAGGCGAGCCCGACGCGCAGGACGTCACGCGCCGATCTCCGCGATCGGCGGATTCGAATCACGAAGCTGTCTCCCATTGGGGGCCGAGGAATCCCGCTCGGCAGGTGGCGGGTGGGCACAATGGTAGACGGCGCGCCTGAGGTCGGCAACCCTACGATCGCCCTCAGGCGGCCAGCCGGACGGCCGGAGCGGCGTCGGCCGCGGCGCGACGCCAGGCAGCGTGGCGCTCAGGCCCTCCGCGGACACGCGCCCGCGCAGCGCCTGGCCGCCGATGAAGGCCTGCACCCGCTGATCGCTCGAGAACCGGCTGCGCCCGATGACGTGGAGGTCGAACTGCGCTGCGGCCGGACGACGCGGACGTCGCGCTCGCCGTCGATCAGGCACACGGCGGCCCCGTCCATCAGGCGTATCCGCACGATGCGTGGGAAATCCCCGGTCTCGAGCTCGATCATGTCCGGGTGGTATCGAGCCCGGGCGCGTCGCAGCTCGCTCACGATGCGTTCGGCGCGCTTGAGCTCGTCGCGATCCGGCAACGCGTCGAACGCACGCGCGAAGCGCCGGAAGCGGCCAGCTCCTGAGACCCCAGGCGATTTGAGCGATCCCGACCGCCACCCAGAACCCCGTCGACGTCCATGCGGGTCCGAGATCGACGATCGCCCCGAGAACGTTGTAGCCCCCGACCAGGACGAGGCAGCCGCCCGCGAGAGCGCGATCCCGATCGGGCTGGGATTGGTGAGGTTCCACAGCCCGACGATGGTGAGCGCCGAGGCGACCGCGATGAGCGGCGCGTCGGCCGGCGGCGCCACGGCGAACAGCAGCCCGAGGCACGCCGAACGCCGTGGCGGCGCTCCCGTCGCGCGCAGCAAACGGCGGACGACGGCGTGGTCGGCGGCGTGCTGAAGGACGGCGGGCTTAGGCTCCGGGCCGGAAACGGCTCCATACGCGCTCCTCATGCGGTCGAGGGTGGACCCGGTGGTTATCGGCCGAATCGCGCGGCAGGCGAGGTCGCACTACGGGGTCAACGCGACCTTGATGCAACCCTCGCGCCGCTCGTCGAACAACGCGTAGGCCTCGGGGCCGCGGGCGAGCGGCAGGCGGTGGGTGAAGAGCCCTGACAGGTCGGCGGCGCGCCGGCGGGCGAGCGGCACCAGCGCCGTCATCAGGCTCCGCGAGGGGCAGCGGCCGATGGAGAGCGACACGTTCCGGTCGTAGGCCTCGAGCGGCGAGAACGGGAACACCGGCGCGTGGTGGACGCCGACGGCGGAGATCACGCCTGCCCGGCCGCACGACGTCGAAGGCGAGGCGCATCGACGCCGACGTGCCGACCGCTTCGAGCGCCACATCGGCGCCGCGCCCTCGGTCGCGGCGATCACCGCGTCGCGCCCCGAGACGTGCGTCGCGTCGATCGTCTCGGCGCCGAGCCGGCGCGCGTACGCGAGGCGCTCGGCACCGTGTCGACGGCGAGCACGCGCCGAGCGCCCAGCTCGCGCGCCGCGAGCACTGCCGCGAGGCCGACGGGGCCGCAGCCGATCACCACCGGCGTCAGGGTCGGCAGGGACCCCGCCTGGAGCGCGCAGTAGTAACCGGTCGCGAGCACGTCGCCCAGCAGCAGCGCCACGTCGTCGGGCAGATCGTCGGGCACGGGCACGAGCGTTGTGTCGGCGAGCGGCACGCGCACGCGCTCGGCCTGCGCGCCGTGCAGTCCGGCGCCGTTCTGCACCCAACCGTAGAGATGCCCCTCGACGCAGCGCGCCGACAGCCCGCGCACGCAGTAGTAACAGCGCCCGCAGCACGTCGAGAACGGGCTCACCACGCGCGTACCGAGCGCGAGATCGCTCACCGCGTCGCCCACCTCGACGACGCGGCCGACGAACTCGTGGCCCATCACCGTGCCGACGTCGAGGCCGACCTCGGTGCCGCGGTAGACGTGGAGGTCGGATCCGCACAGCCCCGCAAGCTCGACGTGGACGATCGCGTCGCGCGGGCCGAGCCGCGTGGGATCGGGCGCCGTCTCGAAGCGGACGTCGCGCGGGCCGTGGTAGGTGAGCGCCTTCATCGCGCGCTTGGCGCCGCGCGCGGCGACCAGGCCCCGGTCACGCGGACGCGGGCTCGCGCCGCAGCAGCACCAGCGTCAGGTCGTCGGTGCGATGCTCGCCGTCGAGAAAGTCGTCGATCCGCTGGACGATGCGCCCGCGCGCGACGGCGAGATCGCTCGCGCGGCACTCGACCTTGAGGGCCTCGTGGACGCGCGCTCGTCGAAGAACTCCTCGCCGCGCTGGGCCTCGGGGACGCCGTCGCTGAACACCGCCAGCGTCGCCCCCGGCTCGAGCACCACCGACTCCGAGGTGTACGGGAACGACGGCAGCACGCCGAACGGCACGCCGGTGCTCGGGCAGCTCGCGCAGCGCGTCGCCGAGCACGATGCAGGCCGGCGGATGCCCTGCGTTCACGTACTGCAGCGTCCCCGTCTCGGGGCTCGAGGCAGCCGACGACGGCGGTGATGAAGTGCCGCGAGTCGGTGCCGCGATGAATGATGCTGCCGAGGCGGATCGCGAGCTCGGACGGATCGCGGCACGTGTCGTAGAGGACGCGCGCCGAGGCGAGGAACGACGACATGAGCAAGCGCCGCCCCATGCCCTTGCCGGACACATCGCCCACCACGAACATCAGCCGGCCGTCGGGTGCGACGATGGAAGTCGTAGCAGATCGCCGCCGACCTCGTAGCAGCTCTCGAGGTAACGCATCGAGCGCGTAGCCGGCGAGCTTGGGTGGCCGGCCCGGCAGGAAGCCGCTGCTGGATGCGCGTCGCCGTCGCCAGCTCCTGCGCGCAGCCGCTGCGCGCGCCGTCTCGGCCTCGAGCAGCCGCGCGTTGGTGATCTTCACCGCCGCCATGTTGGCGAGCAGCGTGAGCAGCTCGAGGTCCTGGTCTCGCCGAACGCGATCGAGAAGTCCTGGCTGTCGACGTAGAGCAGCGCCGAGCACCGTCTCGTTGTCGAACAGCGGCACCGCCATCGCCGAGTGCACGGCCTGCGCGACGATGCTCTGCTGGCCCTGGAACCGCGGATCGAGCGAGGCGTCGGCGGTAAGCACCGACGTGCAGTCCTCCATGACCAGCGCGCATGATCGAGCGCGACAGCGCGAGCGGCTGGTTCGAGCGCCCGCCGTGCATGCGCGCCGCGATCTGCGTCGGCTCGCCGCCGTCCTCGCCACGCAGCAGCACGACGAAGCGCGACGCGCGGCACCGCCTTCTCGACGAACCCCAGCAGCTCGTCGCACGTCTCGCTGCAGCGGTCGCGGCAGCACGAGCATGCGACCCGCCTCGGCGAGGATGTGGAGGATCGGCCCGCCCGGCGCCGTGGACTTGGTGCGCCGCTCGAGGATCTGGTCGGCGCGCAGGCGCAGCGACGAGCCGAGCACGGTCGCGTCGCTGTACTTGACCGGGACGCGCGCCGGGCCGTCCGAGATCTCGAGCAGCACGTGCCCGACCTCGAGGTGGTCGCCCAGCTCGAGCGGCAGCGTTTCCTTCGCCTCGACGCCATTCACGCGCGTGCCGTTGCGACTGCCCAGGTCGCGGACGAACACGCGCTCGCCGCGGCGCGCGTGATCTCGGCGTGCTCCTTGGAGACGGTGGGATCGGAGATCTGGATCGGATTGCGCGACGAGCGACCGATGCGCAGCGTGTCCTGGTCGAGCGGCCACAGCTGCGGTTGATCGCCGACCGTGCCGGTCAGGAACAGCGTCATCGCGAAGCCGCCGCGGCTACTTCGGCATCACGAGCGCGTCGCCGCCCGCGGACCGCGAGGCCACCGGCCCGTTCCCGCCGGCCGACGGCTCTTCGCCCTCGAGCACGGCCGGGTACTCCGCCGGCCGCTCGCGCAGGCCTTCGACGAACACCGGCACGTCGTCGCCCAGGCGCGCGAGCGCCTCGGGCCCTCGCCGACGCGCACGATCTCGTACAGCGTCGTCCGCTGCGCGGGCGTGAAGCCGGCCTCGCGGATCAGCGTCTCGACCTCGGCCACGGTGGTCTTGTTCACGTGGCCGGTGGCGAGGTGGACGTTCTCCTCGAACAGCGTGCCGCCGAAGTCGTCGGCGCCGAAGTGGAGCGCGATCTGGCCGGTCTTCTTGCCCTCGCTGAACCACGACGCCTGGATGTGGTCGAAGTTGTCGAGGTAGAGCCGCGACACGGCGAGGATGCGGCAGTAGCGCGATGAGCCGGCGACGTGCTTGACCTTGGACTCCATCGGCGTGTTGCCGCGCTTGTAGGACCACGGCACGAACGCCGTGAAGCCGTGCGTCTCGTCCTGCAGCGCGCGCACGTAGTCCAAGTGCTCGATGATCTCCTCGTCGGTCTCGACGTGGCCGTACATCATCGTCGCGGTCGAGCGCATGCCGACCGCGTGCGCCGCGCGGTGCACGTCGAGCCACGCTTCGGGGCCGCCCTTCTTGACCGAGATGCGCTTGCGCACCCGCGTCGCCAGGATCTCGGCGCCGCCGCCCGGCAGCGTGCGCTGCCCGGCTTCGTAGAGCGCCTCGAGCACACCGCGGATCGAGAGCCCGCGTCACCTCCACCATCTGATGGATCTCGGGCGCCGAGAAGAAGTGCGGCGTGATCTCCGGATAGCGGCGGCGCGCCTCGCGCACGATGGTGGGATAGAACTCCCACGGGATCTCGGGGTTGAGCCCGCCCTGGAGCAGCACCGTCGTCGCACCGACCCGGCGCGCGCGCTCCATCATCGTCATCACGCCCTCGACGTCGTGCGTGTAGGCGTCCGGCGGCGTGCGCGTTCGGCTTGCGGTAGAAGGCGCAGAAGTGGCAGTCGACCGTGCACAGGTTGGTGTAGTTCGGGATTCGTGTCGATGACGTAGGACACGACCCGAGGGTCGGTCTTCTGCCGCGCGCCGCTCGTCCGCGAGCGCGCCGAGATCGAGCAGCGGCGTGTCGCGCAGCAGGGCGACGCCCTCGGCGGAGTCGAGCCGCTCACCGCGGGCGATTTTGGACTCGAGCTGGGACCACACGGGCGGAATCCCTCGGTGGGATGGGTGGCGGAGCAATGAGCGCCGCAGAATACACCCGCCCCCGGCGTCGGTCGAGGCCCTAGGGCGTGGGTTTGCGCGGTGTCCGCGCGCGGTCCTAGCGCTCGCGTCGCGCGCTAGCGCCCATCGCCGTCGAGCAGGTTGCCGAGCCCGCCCAGGAGCGAGCCCTCCTCGCGGCGCCGCCCACCGGTCTGGGGTGCCGCGGCGTAGATGCGGCTCGCGAGCCGGCTGAACGGGCAGCGACTGGAGCCACACCCGGCCCGGGCCCGTGCAGCGTGGCGAAGAACAGTCCCTCGCCGCCGAACAGCGCCGGTCTTGAGCCCGCCGACGATCTGGATGTCGTAGGTGACGCGTCGGCTGCAGCGCGACCAGGCAGCCGGTGTCGACGCGCAGCGTCTCGCCGGCCGCGAGCGTCGTCTCCTCCAGCGTGCCGCCGGCGTGGACGAACACCCAGCCGTCGCCCTGCAGGCGCTGCATGATGAAGCCCTCGCCGCCGAACAGTCCGACGCCGAAGCGCTTGTTGAACGCGATGCCGATGGTGACACCCTTGGCGGCGCACAGGAACGAGTCCTTCTGGCAGATCAGCTCGCCGCCCAGCTCGGCCAGGTGGAGCGCCTGGATGCTTGCCCGGGTACGGGGCGGCGAAGGCGGCGCGTGCGCTTCTGCGCCGCCTCGTTGTGGAACACGGTCATGAACAGCGACTCGCCGGTGAGCAGGCCGCTTGCCGGCGCCGAGCAGCAGCGCCCATGAACCGCCCTGCTGTGCTGCTGCGAGCCGTCGCCGAAGACGGTGTCCATCTGGATGCCGTCCTCGATGTACATCATGCATGCCGGCCTCGGCGACCACCGCCTCGTGCGGGTCCAGTTCGATCTTCACGAACTGCATGTCGTCGCCGACGACCTCGTAGTCCACTTCGTGCATGGTCGGCACTGGCTCAAAGAGCTCCTGGCTCGGCCGGTCGCGTGGCCCGGCGCCACGATGGCGTCGGGGGCGTGCCTCCGGCCCCTGCATTACGCGCTCGCGCGCGGCGGGATTGCGTCGATCGGCGGCGAGCCTGCCATGGGACCGGCGCGGCCGCAATCGAGCAGCCCTCGCGGGCAAGACGCCGCGGCGGGACACGGAGGGAAACCTCCATGACGCGACGGAACCTGCTGGCCCTGGCGGTGCTCGCGCTGGTCGCCGGATCGTGCGCCGGGATGAGCGACGACACGTCGCGCACCCGCCTGGCCGCCGCGTCCGACACGACCTCGCACCCGCGCATCGAGTACGCGATCTTCGATATCAACCCCGCGCGGCTGGCGGTGTCTCTGCAGCCCGGGAGCGATCCTCGGACTCGCTCGTGTTCACGCGGCTGGACCAAGGAATCGCGCACCGCTTCGCCGTCGAGTGGCACCACGCCTCGTCGAGCGGCCGTCCGACGACCACGATCGACAGCCTGGCGGGCCAGCTCGAGGACGTCGGCTCCGTCGACCTCGGATCACGACGGGCGGCGCGAGGTGTACTACCGCGACGGCTCGAGCGCGGGCTCGACCGAGACGTCGACGCTCAGCCTCTTCTCCCCCAGCACGGCGCAGGTCGTTTCGCTCACGCGCGAGACCATCACCGACAAGATGCCGCCGCAGGTCAGCGAGTCGCACAGCGAGAACTTCGCGTCGCCTCTGCTCGGCAAGCAGGTCGCCTACCTCGAGTCGATCGATCGCGAGCGCGAGGAACGTGCGGCCGCGTTCTTCTCGTCGCGCGAGGAGGACCCGCAGTTCGCGTTCGCGGTGTGGGCGCGCGACAATGCCTCGCTCACGGACGGCGTCATCCAATCGCGGCACTACTCCGGCCTGCCGCGCATCGGCTCGAGCGTCAACACGCAGCTGGAGATGAAGGGCGTCCAGTACACCGCCTACTTCAAGGGCGGCGTCACCGCCTACGACTCGACGCGCAACGAGCACTGGGTCGTGTTCGTTCCGACCGACACCGATCACTGGCCGACGACGCTCACGGCCGTCGGCACGTCGCTCGTGATCGGCACGGAGGGCGAGGGCCTCGCGATCGTCCGGGTGGGCACGCCGATGATGCTACGGCGCGTGCGCCTCGACGACGCCGACGAGGTGAACGACGTCGAATTCAAGCACGACAGCCTGACGGTGAACGGGAACCGGCGCGTCGCGCTGCCGGCGTTCGCGATCGCGGGCTAGCGTGCCGCGCGCGCGGCACGGCGCGGCCCGTCAGACGACGTGGACGAGCCCGTGCTCGCGGGTGAGGGCCTCGAACCGCGCCAGGCCCTCGAGGTCGTCGGGCCCCAGCTGGTAGTGGAAGCGGCGCAGATAGGCCTCCGTCTCCTCGGCGCTCCAGCCCGGCTCGGTGAGGCCGCGCGCGATCTCCGGCAGTGAGGCGAGCCCGGCGGCGAGCGAGGCCTCGAGGAATTCGCGCAGCTCCCGCTTGAGCTCGGGGTCGAGGCTCGTGCGCACCGCCCACACCGCGTACACGAACGCGAGCCCCGTCCACTCGAGCCAATCGGCGCCGAGATCGAGCGTGTACGTGAAGCCCTCGGGACGCTTGCGGCGCATCCGCATCGCGTTGTCGCCGATCATGAGCAGCGCGTCCGCCTGTGACGGCTCGAGGCCGCGCACGTAGCGCACGCCCTCGAGCCCACGCCGCACGTCGAGCAGGAGGCGCAGCAACCGGATCGACGTCGACGTCTCGGGCGTCACGGACACGAGCGATTCGGCGAGCGAGCCCGGCGGCCGGCGCGAGAACAGCAGCACCGACTGCACCGGCCCGCGCGCCGCGACGCCCATCGAGCCGAGTAGCTCGAAGCGGTCGCTGAGCCGCAGAAAGTCCGCCGCCGCCATGAGACCGAGATCGACCTCGCCCGCCTCCGCCTCGCGGCCCAGCTCGCGCGGCACGAGATTGCGGACGGCGAACGGCGCGTCCGGCCACAGCGCGTAGAACGGCGCGGCGTTGGCGTACGGGATGCGCGCGGCGACCGTGCGGGTCGTGAGGCGCGAGGCGGGATTCATAGCGCGAGCTACGTTACCATCGCGGTCCGCCGCGTTGCTACCGGGCGACGACGAGCGTGCGATCGACGGACGCGAGGCTCGCGCGCCCCGCCAGCGCCATCGCCGACTCGAGCTCCTGCCGCAGCATGTCGAGCACGGCGTGCACGCCGGCCTCGCCGTCGACCGCGAGCCCCCACAGGCACGGCCGCCCGACCAGCACCGCGCGCGCGCCCAGCGCCAGCGCCCGCAGCACGTCGACGCCGCGACGGATGCCGCCGTCGACGAGCACCGGCACCGCGCCGGCAACCGCCTCGACCACTTCGGGCAGTGCCCGCGCGGTCAGGATCGCGCCGTCGAGCTGGCGGCCGCCGTGGTTCGACACCACGATGCCGGCAGCGCCGTGCGCGAGCGCGAGCAACGCGTCCTCGGCGGTGACCACGCCCTTCACCAGCACCGGCAGCTTCGTCCACGAGCGCAGTGTCGCGAGTGCCTCCCACGTCAGCGTCGGGTCGAGGCTCGTGTTCGCGTACGCCGCGAAGTCGACGGGGTTGTCGTCGCCGCGGCGGCCGAGCAGCAGCGGATGATCGGTCTCGAAGTTGGCCTGCACGATCCCGGCCGGCAGCTCGAAGCGGTTGCGTAGATCGCGCTCGCGGCGGCCGAGCACGGGCGTGTCGACGGTGAGCACGATCGCGCGGTAGCCGGCGCGCTCGGGCGCGCTCGACGAGCCAGCGCGCGAGCCCGCGGTCCTTGTAGATGTAGAGCTGGAACCAGCGCGGCGCGTCCGCCGTGGCGGCGATGTGCTCGAGCGACACGCTGGCGACCGTGCTCACGATCATCGCCGTGCCGAGCGCGCCGCGGCGCGCGCGGTGGCCAGCTCGCCGTCTGAGTGCGCGAGGCGCTGGAACGCCATCGGCGCGATCAGCACCGGCATCGCGAGGCGCGCGCCGAGCAGCTCGACCGAGGTGTCGATGGCGCCGACGTCGACGAGTGCCCGCGGGCGCAGCAGCCACTGCGACCAGTGCCTCGTGTTGTCGGCGAGCGTTCCCTCGTCGCCGGCGCCGCCGGCGAAGTCAGTCGAACGCGCTCGGCTCCATCAGGGCGCGCGCACGCCTCCCAGTCCGCGGCGTTCAGAGGCGGTGCTAAGGCGGCGCGGACGTCGGTGGGCGCGGACATATCGCTGAGCTCTAACACGACGTTCGCACCTCGAGCCGCGATGCGCCGGCCCGCCGCGTCGCAGGCGGCGCCGCCGTGGCAGCGCGCTCGACGCCGCGCGCGGTATGCTGCCGCGATGATCGCGACCGCGCCAATCGCACCGCAGGAGGCCGAGCCGCGCGAGCGCTGGCGAATGCTGGCACTCGTGTCGACGGCCGAACTGCTCGGGATGTCGCTGTGGTTCGTCGCCGCCGCGCTGACGCCGCAGCTCCGGGCGCGGTGGGGCCTGGACGCCGGGCAGGCGGGCACGCTGACCGCGGCGGTTCAGCTCGGCTTCGTCGCCGGCACCGCGGCGTCCGCGCTCCTCAACCTCGCCGACATCGTGCCGTCCCGGCTGCTCTTCGCGACCTGCGCGGTGCTCGCGGCGGCGGCGAGAACGCGGCGCTGCTCGCGCCGATCGGGTTCGCGGCCGCGCTCGGATCGCGCTTCCTGGTCGGGATGTTCCTCGCCGGCGTCTACCCGCCGTCGATGAAGATGATCGCGACGTGGTTCCGCCGCGCGCGGGCTCGCGATCGGCACCGTGGTCGGCGCGCTCACCGTCGGCAAGGCGACGCCGTACTTCCTGCACGCGCTCGGCGGCGCGAGCGTCGTGCCGGTGACGACGTTCGCGTCGTCGATCGCGATCGTCGCGGCGCTGCTCGTCGCCGCCGGCTTCCGCGAGGGGCCGTTCGCGTTCCCGCGCCGCGCGTTCAGCTGGAGCCTGGTCGGCACGGTCGTTCACGACCGCGCTGACGCGGCTCGCGATCGCCGGCTACTTGGGGCACATGTGGGAGCTGTACGCGATGTGGACGTGGCTGCCCGCGTTCCTCGCCGCGAGCCTGGCCGCGCGCGGCGCGGCGCACCCGGAGAGGCCGACCTGCTCGCCTTCGCCGCGATCGCCGCCGGCGGTCTCGGCTGCGTGTGTGGGCGGGATGGCGGCGGCGCGCTCGGGCTACGCGCGCGTCGTGACCTGGGCGATGGCGGCGAGCGGGACGTGCGCGCTCGCGATCGGCGCGCTGTTCGGCGGGCCGTGGTGGGCGGTCGGCGGGCTCGCGTGCGTGTGGGGCTTCTTCGTCGTCGCCGACTCGGCACAGTTCAGCGCGCTCGTCACCGAGGTCGCGCCGGCGCACGCGGTCGGCACCGCCCTCACGCTGCAGACCTCGATCGGCTTCCTGCTGACACTGGCGACCATCGCGCTGGTGCCGCGCCCCGCCGAGGCGGCGGGCTGGCGGTGGGCATTCCCGGTGCTGGCGCTCGGTCCGGCGTTCGGCATCGTCGCGATCGCGGGACTGCGCGGCGCGACGGCGCGGACAGTAGTGTAGCGTCGGGCTCAGTACTTCAAGCCGGCGGCCTTGCGACGCTGGGCGGCGCGACGCCACGCGCGCGGCATCGTGTTCGGCCCCGTGGTCACGATCGGCCTGCCGGCGCGCTGCGCGACCCAGTCGGCGATCGCGCCGAGCACCGCATCGGGAGGATGGAAGCTCGTCGAGTCCGCCGGCACGCCGCGCGTGACCGCGCCGGTGCGCAGGAACTCGTGGGTGACGCCCTCGAACGTGTGCGTCGTGACGTCGCGATTGCCGGACTGCCGCAGCGCCTCGGACAGGCGCGCCGCGGTCTCGCGCGGCAGCACCTCGTCGTCGCCGCCCTGCAGCACGAGCGCCGGCACGCGCACGAGACGCGCGGTCCCGAGCGGGTCGAAGAGGCGGGAGAAGTACGCCCACGGATCGCCGGCGTCCTGCGTCCTGAGGCCCCGAGCGCCGAATCGCGCGCCGACGCCGAGCCCGGGTTGTGCCCGCTCTCCGACGGCAGCGTCGCCATAGCACCCGTGCCGGCCGGCACGGCCGGGCATCCCATCAGCACGACGCCACGCACCGCCGAATCACCGGCGGCGACGAGCATGGCGTTGAGCGCGCCCTCGCCCAAACCCACGAGGACGATGCGACGCGGGTCGATCTCGCCGCGCGCGCGCAGGTAGTCGAGCGCGGCACGCGTGTCGACCGAGCGATCGAGCGACTGCGTCGTGTCGATCATTCCCATCGAGGCGCCGACGCCGCGGTCGTCGAGGCGCAGCGACGCGATGCCGCGACGCGCCAGCGTGTCCGCCAGGTCGTAGTACGGCCGGTACGCCGGCGTGCCCTCGCGCAGCGACGCGAGCACGTCGGCCGGCGTGTGGTCGCGGTTCTGCGGGCCGGCGGCGGTGATCATCACGACGGCGGGAAGCGCAGGCGCTTGCCGGCGGTCGCGGGCCAACGGCTCGGAAGGGTGAGCGTGCCGGCGAGCGACGCCTCGCTGCGGACGCGCACCTCCTTCGGTGGCGTACTTGGCGTCTTCCGGCGGCGCGTACCACCCCGGAGGGAGCCCGCGCGGTGGTCGCGATCGCGACGGCGCACGCGATCGCCACAACGACCGGCGCCCGCCGCGCGCGCGCGATCCGCGGGTGCGATCGACCCCCGCCGACGAATCCTCGGTGCGGCCCTGCGAGCGTTCCATGCGGAGACTCGACCTCATCCCTGCAGTTTCGGCGGCAGCGGGCGGGTTGTTGTCATGATCGGCTCAATCGTGGCCGGTCTGCACCCGGGAGGCCGAGACCGGGGCGGTGGGACGCCGCGTTGACCCGGAACGTCCGGGTCGCGTTCAGCCTTCGCGCAGCACTTCGAGGAAGGCCGCGCCGTAGCGCTCGAGCTTGACCGGTCCGACGCCCGAGACCGTCGCCATCTCGGTGCGGCTTCCGGATGGATCTCGGCCATGTGCCGAAGCGTGGCGTCGCTGAACACGATGTAGGCCGGCACGCCTTCGGAGTCGGCGATCCGCTTGCGCAGCGCGCGCAGCCGCTCGAAGCGCGCACGTGTCTCGGGCCCGCCCTCGAACGCCGCGGCGACGCCGGACCGGGTACCGCGCGAGCGCGTGACGTCCGCCGCGGGCAGCGACGCCGCGACCAGGTCGGCGATGCCGACGCCGCGACACACGTCGCACGACGTGCCGCACGGCTCGATCGTCTCGTCGAAGTAGCCGACGAGCGCGCGATGCCGGCAGCCGCCGCGGTCGACGAGCCGGAACAAGTCGACGGTCTTGCGCGCGCGTCTCCTCGCGGATCTCGGCGTCGTCGAGGCGATCGAGGAAGCGCGTCGTAGCCCGATGACGTCGGCCCACGAGTAGAACAGCACGCAGTCGCTCGTCGAGCCCGTCGCGTCCCGCGCGGCCGATCTCCTGGTACCACGCCTCGATGCTCTTCGGCATGTCGCGGTGGATCACGAACCGCACGTTGCTCTTGTCGATGCCCATGCCGAACGCGACGGTGGCGACGACGACGTCGACCTCGTCGCGCGCGAACAGCATCCTGGTTGCGCGCGCGCTCGTCGTCGGCGAGGCCCGGCGTGGTAGGGCACCGCGCGCACGCCGTGCGCGCGACAGCCACGTCGGCCATCGACTCGCACCGAGCGGCGGCTCAGGCAGTAGACGATGCCGCTCTCGCCCGCGTGGCGGTGCACGATCCCGAGAATGTCACGCCGCGTGTCGCGTCTCGTGGCGGTGTCGCCGCCTCTTGAGCTGCGCCGTGATCTCGAGGTTGGGACGGAAGAACGAGCCCTTGAAGCCATCGGGCTTCCGCATGCCGAGCTGGCGGATGATGTCGCCCGCCACGCGGCGCGTCGCGGTCGCGGTCAGCGCCAGCACCGGCATGTCGCCCAGCTCCTGCTTGAGCCCGCGCAGCCGGCGATAGGCGGGACGAAAATCGTGACCCCAATGGCTGATGCAGTGCGCCTCGTCGACGACCACGAGGCTCACGCCGCAGTCGGCGATGATCGGGCGCGAGCGATCCCTCGAGTCCCTCGGGCGCGACGTAGAGCAGCTCGAGCTCGCCGCGGCGCAGGGCGCCGAGACGGCGGCGGCGCTCCTCGAACTCGACGCGTCGAGTTGAGCACGGCGGCGCGGACCCCGAGCCGCGTGAGCGCGTCGACCTGGTCCTTCATCAGCGAGATGAGCGGCGAGATCACCAGCACGGGGCCGGGCAGGAGCTTGGCCGGGATCTGGAACGTGAGCGACTTGCCGGCGCCGGTCGGCATCACGCCGATGCAGTCGCGGCCCGCGAGCACCGCGTCGATGATGTGGCGCTGTCCCGGGCGGAACTCGCGGAATCCGAACACGGACTCGAGCACGTGCTGCGGATCGGTCGGCGGCGCCGCGTCTCGAGCGAGGCGAAGAGATCGCCGGGCGCGGTGTCGTGCATGGTCCCTCCGTGGACGGGAGCGCGTGGAGCTTCGAGATGGGAGAGGGCGAGGGCGGCGTTCGCACTCTAGCACGGCGCGCGGGGCGGCGGGGTAGCCCGCTCACGCGGACGCCCGCCGCGGCCGATAACTCCTCCCATGCCCGTCGCCTCGGTCGTACTCTTCGCAGTGCTCGGCGTACCGCTCCTGCTCGGCCTGTGGGCGCGCCGCGTGGCGCTCGCCCACATCGCCGACGACGTGTCGCCGCAGTGGTTCGCGTTCGCCCAGCGCATGCACTGGACGATGATCGGCACGTGGCTCGCGTGGCTCACCGCCGCCCTCTCGATCGGCCGGTTCTCGTTCGACCGGCTCGTGCACCCGGCTACACGCGATCACGCCCGTTCAGCACTGGTTCCTTCTGTTCGTCCCGCCGACCGCGATCACGATCGTGCTGGCGTTGGTCACCCACGAGGTGGCCCGGCGCCTCGCGTGCACCGAGGTCGAGCCGCGCCAGCACCGCGCCCAGCTCGCCGCGTACGCGGCGTCGATTCTGATTCCGTCACTCGCGATCATGGTCGCGATCGCCGAGATCGGGCACGGGACCCCGTCGCACCTGTGGACGGGGCTCGGACTGTGCGCGTGCTGGCGATCGTTGTGGGCATGATGGCCTCGGCGCGGCTCCGCGCATCGCTCGGCCTCACGCCGCAGTCGGTGACGAGCGGCGACCTGCGCGACCGCATCTTCGAGCTGGCGCGGCGCGCCGGCATCACGCTCCAGCAGCTCTACGTGATCCCGACCAAGCAGCGCCGGCTGGCGAACGCGTTCGCCGTCCAGCAACGGCTCGTGGTGCTGACCGATCTGCTGCTCGACGAGCTGGACCGCGACGAGGTCGACGCGATCCTCGCGCACGAGATCACGCACCTGAAGCACCAGCATCCGCAGAAGCTCGCATTCCTGGCGATGATCGCCCCGGTCGCCACCATCTTCTTCATGGGCCGGATCGGCGCGTGGATGCCGCTCATCGCCTTCACCGGATCGATGGCCCTGATGCTGACGTTCAGCCGCCGAGCTTCGAGCGCACCGCCGATCGCGGGGCCATCGCGCTCGGCGGCGATCCCGAGGCGTTGATCGCCGGGCTCGTGAAGCTGGGGCGACTGAACCACGTGCCGCACGCGTGGGGTCGCATGCAGGGTCTGATCCTCACGCACCCGTCGGTCGTGCAGCGCGCGCACGAGATCGGGCGCGTCGCGCGGCTGTCGCAGGCGCGCATCGCCGAGCTGCTCGCCGGCGCCGCCGCGCGAGCGGCGCGCGTACGCGCTGCCGCCGCTCACCGGCGATCAGGCGCGTCTGTTTTCGAGCACGTTCAAGGCGCGCTGGGCGAACCGCATCACCCTCACGGTCGTGGCGACGTGCGGCGTCGTTCCGGCGCTCCTCGCGCTGCTCGCGCGCCTGGCGCCGATTCCATTCGGCGGCGGGCTCGCGTTCGCGGTGATCGCCGCTGGCGCCGCATTCGCGTGCTCGATCCTCGTCGTCGGACTGCTCGCGATCGCACCGCTCCGTGAGCTCGAGATTCCGGTCCGCGCGCGCCTCGGTCGCGGACGAAGCGACGCGTTCGATGACGCGCACTGGGTCGGTCTGTCGCCCGGCCCGGACGCGCGCGTCTACGAGGGCTTCTACAACTGGGACGTCGGATTCTCGCCCGCCGCGGCGGGCGGCTCGTGTACGAGGGCGAGGAGGCGCGCTTCACGCTCGCCCGCGACCACGTACGCGCGCGATCGAGCTCGTGCCCGGCGGCCCGTCGTGGATTCCCACGTCCGCGGTGACGCGTGCGCTGGGAGGTGACGCCGGAACTCAACGGTTGCTTCCGGCTGATCCCCGCCGACGCGCCGACCCTGTTCGCGCTGGGGCGTCGAGCGTCACGGCTGCGCGACGAGTTGACTCCGCGTGGTGGCGCGGCACGGACGCGACGCCGGCCACCGACGCTCACGACGAGATCACCGACCCGCCCCCGGTGCGGCCCGTGACGAGCGTCCATCCCCGCGCGCTGGTGGACTGGCGCGCCCGCTCGTGATGATCGCGCTGTTGCAGATCATCATCACGCTGGTCCTGTGGCTCGCGACCTCAGCGTGCTCGGCGCCGAACGCAGGCCGTCCTGTTCGCGATCGGGTTCGCCGCCATCGTGGCCAACCTGCTCACTTCATCCCCGCGCTTCGCTCCAAGCCTTCGCGCGAAGCCACCCCCGCCGAGCCCACCGAGTCCCGTCGGGCGGCCTGACCAAGAGCCTTCCCCGGAGCCGCTCCGACCGGCCGGCGGGCCGGGGAGGAAAGGCTTTCGACGAGTGGGCGTGCCCTACCGTACGGGACCCGCGATGAGAAAGAGCTTCCCGGCCCGACCGGACGGCGGGTCCGGGGAAAGGCCTCGACGAGTGGGCGTGCCCTACCGGACACGGGACCCGCGAGGAGAGAGCGCTCTTCCCCGGACCCGCCGTCCGGTCGGGCGCGCCCGCGTCATCTAGAACTTTTCGGGGCCGCCGAGCGTTCATACCAGTGTCCCGAGACGATCGGCTCGGAGTACTCTGCGACTCGCTCCTCCCATGCCCAGGCGCCCGGGAGCGCCAGGCAAACGCAGTCACCCCGGAGGTCCCGGAATGCGTCGACTCCACGTCGCTCTCGCCGCCGCCAGTCTTTCCTGGCTCTCGTTGCCTGCCGGTCCATGACCCCCGTCGATCGCGCCTCGACATCGGCAGGCCTCGACGTCACCGCCAACGGTCTCTCCGCCACCGAGCTGCCGGACGCATCGCATGACGGCGTGTCGCAGAACGGTTTCTACCCGCTCGAGGTCGGCAACCACTGGATCTCATCGCGAGGTCTTCGTCGTGAAGTCGGTGTTCGTCGACGGCACCCCGCCGGTCGAGGCCACCTACCAGAGCGCCATCGACTGGGAGCTGATGTGTCCGGAGACGCGCTTCGGCCGCCAGTACCTCGTACAGAAGGAGACGACGACGACCGAGTCGGAGCCGTTCGTAAGCTGGTTCCGCGAGCGCCAGGACCCCCGCGGGTTGTATGGGCTCGAGGTCTACGACCCGCCGGCGTGCGCGCCGACGTCCGCGAGCGGCGTGCGCGACGGTCATGCCCAGTTGGAATCGAGCGGGCGCATGAGCGAGGGCGATGCCTGGCGTGAGCGCGCCGGCAGCCAGCTCCTCGCCCAGCTCAGTCGCTCGATGCCGGCCGGCTGGGGCTGCGACGATCACGACCGAGATCCTCGATCACGCCGAACGGATGCGGCCCAGGCGCGCGACGCCGGCCGGCACCACGGTCGCCCCGGCGGAGTCCAGCCAGGCGAAATCCTCGAGCTGAGCTACTCCGCTGCGCATCGGCAAACAGTGGGTGATGCGCGACGACGACGTCCACATCGAGCGCCGCGTCGTCGGACTGGAAGTCCGTGACGTGCTCGGGCAGAAGACGCTCGCGTATCGGATCCGGCTGCTGGGCGACCTGTTTGGCGACCACACGATCGATCTGCTCTACAGCCGCCGTGGCCTGGCGGGCATTGAAGTCGATCGGGACCAACGACATTACCGACCAGGAAGGCAACGTCATCGGGACCGACTTCACGACGACCACGCGGACGGTGACCGCGCGATCCACCTGGATCGGCTCCTCGCTCGTTCGAGCGGGAGCTCAGGGTCGCGGAGTAGGCGCGGGGCGCAGGGCCTGAGGAGTATCGAGCTCGCCCAGATAGAGTCGCTTCAATAGTCCGAGCGTGAACTGCCGAGCCGGCAGCGCGTGGCTGCCGGCGGCAGGGCCAACCGCCGGCCCGGGGTCGCTCTCCCAGCGCTCGATGTACCAGCGGGTCGAATCCGACAGCGCGCCCCGGTCGAGGAGGGCGATGCTCGATGCTCGCGGAGTCTCCCCGCACGAGGTAGAAAGGTCGCCGCTTCTCGCACGCTGTAGCTCTGGTTGCTGGGAAGCTCGACACTGAGATCCATCACCGTCCGAACTCGCCGATGGACGACCGGCGTCCTGCCGGGGCGTGAGTCCGCCGTCGCCACGAGCGGCTCCGTCAAGAGACAGGGTAATGCGTCTCGGCGGGCGGAAGTCGGATCTGCGCCGCCGCGGGCGATCCTTCGTCGCGTCGAGGTGACGTCAGCGGAATCCCCGACACGCCGCGGACGAAGAGATTCCTCGCGAACTCGATCTCCTCGTCACGCACGATGATCGAGCTGTCCGCGTACCGTCCGGTCGTGTCGGCGGGATCGAGGGGGAACTCGTAGTCGAGCGTGAACAGGAATTCCCAGGCCTGCTCGTTCCTTGTGATCGAACGCCGACTGCAGGACGAGCACGGCGTTCCCGGGCGTGTCGGCCACTTTCTCCGTCGGCGTAGGCGTCATCGGCGTGCCCTCGTCCTTCGAGCAGCCCGCGCGATCGCGAAGGCGACCACCACACACAACATCGCGCGCCGGCGCATCATTCGCCCAGCGCCGCGTAGCGCACGAGCCGGAAGCGGCTCGTCTCGGTCGCGCGCATCGCGGCGGCGATCGCGTCGTGTCGGGCGTCCCACGTCGTCCACCGGGTGATGAAGGCCTTGGCCTTCTCCGGGTCGCCGGCGGACTGGACCGCCATCACCTGCTCGAGCAGGCTTCCGACCGCCTCGTGCCGCGGTCGTAGTGGATGCGGAGCCGGTGCGACGCCGGGTCGATCTCGAGCGACCCGTGCTCCAGCAACCAGTTGAACTGCATCAGCTGCATCACGCCGTAGGCCTCGTCTAAGCGGGGTCGGTTCTTGAGCAGGGTGCGCAGCGCCGCTCGCGTACAGGCCGTGCAACGCCTGGTCCGTGTAGTACCCGCGGGCGCGCAATTCTTTCCCAAGAAACAGCGACACCAGGTCGGCCTTCATCTCCTCGAACGTGTCGGCGTCCTCGTGCAGGGCCTGGGCGAGCGGGCGTCCGGATCGGTCCCGGTCGGAGGCCGAGGTAGTGACCCAGCTCGTGCCACAACGTGCGCTGGAAGTTTCCTCGGGATCGAAGTCGGCCGCGTAGGCGGGAGGACTCGCCGCGCGCCAGGCGGCGCGCGCGGACTCGGTGATCACCGAGTCGACCATGATGTTCCGCCGCATCACGATGATGCGCCCGTAGCGCCGTGCGTGGTCGTTGTCGTTGGGCAGGATGGTGGCGGTGTTCGTGCCCCGGCACTGGCCGAAGTCCGCGAGCACGTCGGCGATCACGACCGGGATGTCCTCGCGCACCGTCTTGATGCGGCGAGTAGGGCAACGTGTTCTCGAGCGCCTGCAGCCCGCGCGCGTCGCGTTACGGACTTCGGCGGTACGCTTCGCATCCTGTCTCAGCAGCGAGAAGCCGAAGAACGCCTTCACGCCGTATAGCTCGTCGTCGTACGTCTCGTAGGCGCCGATCTGCGCGTTCAGGTCCTGGAACGCGCTCGTCACCCACGACGCGTCGCCGGCCTCGTAGTCGTTCGCGAACAGGTCGCGGGCGCGCTGGCGCAGGTAGTTCGCGAACGCGGATCCTCGGCGGCGACCGAGTCGGCTGCCGCGCGCAGCCGCGCGACGATCACCGCGAACGAGTCGGCGTAGGCGACCGCGTACGGCACGGCGTAGAACGCATGCGGCTCGGGACGCGCCTTGAGCACCCGCAGCGCGGGCTCGAGGCCGGGATGGAGGAACGCGAGCGCGCGATGGCGGTCGAGCGTCGCGAGATCGGCCGCGACCGACGCGGCGTCCGCGCGCCGCACCACCGTCATCGGGTCGAGCAGCGACGCGCGCTCGCCCGGGCGCGCCGCGAGGTAGGCGTCGATCTCCTCGCGCGTCACGCGCCACGGGTAAACGTTCTTCCCCGGCGCGAGCGAGTCCACGGGCAGCATCGGCAGACGGCGGTTGTCGAGCGTCGTCGCGATCGGACCCTGGAAGAGACGCGTGAGCGCGATCAGGTCGCGCGCGTCTCGGGCGGCGAGCCCAGCCTGCGATCGAGTGCCGCCAAGTCGCGCTCGGCGGGGAGCGCCTTGAGGATGGAGCGACGCCTCGTAGAGGTGCTGGAACACCTGCCCGGCCTCGAGCAACAATCAGCGCGCACGCGCGCTCGCCGGGGCGCAGAGTCCGACGGCGACGTCCGGAGCCGGATCTCGGCGGTCTTGTCGAGGATCGCGCCGCGACTGCTCGCGGCCCCAATAGCCGGGCGGGAGGCTTCGGCGGCGTTGCCGCCGTCGCCACTGACGGCCAGCGCGATCGCTGGACGCGAGCGCGATGCCCACGGCGCGGCCTCATCCTGTGGCGCTCGCGATCATCGGTGGTTGAAGGGCGGGAACGCTAGGGCGACGGTCACGCCACCGCGAGGTCGTAGCGGCGGGCGGACTGATGTACAGCGCGCCGCGCTGCACGGAGAATCTTTCCGGCCTCGCGGATCGTCTGCACCATCGACTCCTCGGCCATGCCGACCGGGCTGCGCGCGCAGCGCCGCGTGCGCGATCTTCTCCTGACGCCGATCGTGCCGTCGAGGTCGCTGGCGCCGAAGTTGAGCGCCGACCGCCGCGGTGTCCTGGCCGAGCATGATCCAGTAGCTCTTGACGTGCGGAAAGTTGTCGAGCACGAGCCGCGAGATCGCGATGGTCTTGAGATCCTCGATCGCCGAGGCCTGCCGGCCGCACGAGCCCGGTGACGCCGGGCTGGAACGCGAGCGGAATGAACGCGAAGAACCCGGGCGAGCGATCCTCGAGCTCGCGCAGCAGGATCAGGTGCTGGACGCGCTCGGCGCGCGTCTCGATGTGGCCGTAGAGCAGCGTTGCGTTGGACGGGATCCCCAGGCGGTGGGCGATCTCGTGGATCTCGAGCCAGCGCTGGGCGCCGATCTTCTGGTGGAAGATCTCGCGCCGCACGCGCTCGCTGAACACCTCGGCGCCGCCGCCCGGCAAGCGCGTCGAGCCCGACCTGCGCGCAGCCGCTCGAGCACCCACTCGGCCGGCTGCTTGGTGAGCCGGCAGAAGAAGTCGATCTCGACCGCGGTGTAGGCCTTGACGCTCGAGACCCGGCTTCTCCGCCTTCACCCAGCGGATCACGTTCAGGTAGTCGTCGAAGCGCCACTGGTTGTGGAGCCCGCCGACGATGTGGATCTCGTGGATCTCGGGATCGACGTGCGCGCGGATCTCGCGCCTCGGTCATCGTGTACGCGCCCGCGGCGCTCCGGGCTTCTTGGCGTAGTCGCAGAACTTGCAGCTCAGCACGCACACGTTGGTGGGATTGAGCTGGCGGTTGACGGTGAAGTAGACGCGTCGTCGCCGTGCCGGTCGCGCGCGCACGGCGTTGGCCAGGCGGCCCAGCTCGAGCAGCGGGGCGTCGTAGAGGCGGACCGCGTCCTCGGCGTCGAGGCGGTCCCCGGCCGCGAGCTTCCGCTGGGCGGCGGCGACTTGGCGGTCGCGCGAGCGATGTTCTGGCGAGACGGGTCACGAGCCGTTTCCTTTCCTGCGGCCGTGCCCTCGGGTGCCCGGCACATGAGGCTCGGCTCCAAGGGAGAGGACTATAGACGCCGCCCGCGACTGGCGTCGAGGAAGTCCGCCCATTTCGCGGGCGTTTCCGCCCATTAGAGAGGCCGCCCTCGCCGCCCGGACCGGCTCGTCCGCGTGTGGACACGGCGAAAAACCCGCTCCGGACGGGCCCCGCATCGGGTACACTTTGTGCCCCGCTCGTCGCTTCAGGCGTGCCCGCCCGGCGATGCGCCGCGGCACCCGGGTTCCCCTCATTCGCATTGGACACACTCCCCACGGAAAGAGATCACGCCATGCGCCCTGTCGTGGTTCGATTCTCCGTCATTGTCGCGCTCGTGCTCGGCGTCGGTGTCGCCTGGGCCTTGTCCAACGGCCCCCTCTCTCCCGAACCGGCGCGTTCGCCTTCGGCGCCTTCGCCGCCGAGCCGAACTGCACCGCCTGCCACAGCGGCAACGCCCTCAACGATCCCAACGGATTGCTCGAGATCCCTCGACGTGCCCGACACGTACACGCCCGGCCAGCGCTGCACGCTGCGCGTGCGGCTCAGCTACGCGCTCGCCGACACGACGGGCGCTTCGGATCCCAGAGTGGGGCTTCGAGCTGACGGCCGTGCGTGCCGATTCCGGACTACGCGCCGGAACGCTCGTGCTGCCCAATCCCGGCCCCGCGCCGACCTACCCCGACTCGCTGTTGCTGAGGGTCCCGACCACCGCGCCGTACAACGCGTCGGGCCGCCAGTACATCGAGCAGACGCAGGTCTCGACACGGCTCAACGAGCCGGGCCCGGTCGAGTGGCATTTCGACTGGATCGCGCCCGACACGTCTCAGGGCACGATCTATTTCTTCGCCGCCGGGAACGCCGCGAACGGCAACTTCAGCACCTCGGGCGACCACATCTTCACCGCGCTCGACAGCACCACGTTCAACGGCACCACCGACGTCCCGATGGTGTCGCGGAACGCGGGGCTCACGCTCGAGTCGCCGCTGCCGAACCTGACGCGCGGGCCGGCCTGCGACGCTCCGGTTCACGCTCGCGCGCGCGGGCCACGTCCAGCTCGCGATCTTCGATCCGCTCGGGCGGCGCGTGCGCACGCTCGTCGCCGGCGACCACGGCGCGGGCTCGGGTCAGGTGGTGTGGGATGGTCGCGGCGAATCGGGCGAAGCGTTGGCGCCGGGAACCTACTTCGCGCGCCTCGCCCTGGGCGGCGCGGGCGCTTCGGTGCAGCGCAAGATCACGCTGTCGCGCTGATCGGAATCCTGAGGCGCGCGACGCAGCCGCGCGCATTGCGCCGATTCTCGAGGGTCACGGTGCCACCGTGGCCCTCGGCGATCTGTCGGCTCAGCGCGAGGCCCGACGCCCGAGCCGCTCGGCTTGGTGGTGAAGAACGGCACGAACAGGTTCTCGGTGCTGGCGAGGCCCGGCCCGTCGTCCTCGACCCACACGTCGAGCCGACCGTTGTCGCGCGCGCCAGCCCGCGCGCACGCCGCCGCCGGACTCGAGCGCCGCGTCGGCGGCGTTGCGCACCAGGTTGATGAGCAGCTGCTCGAGCTGATCGGAGTCGGCCTCGATCGTGAGATCGGGGACCGGCGACGACCTCGACCGGGACGCGCGTCTCGCGAGTCCGGCGACCCGCCGCACCCACGTGCCGACGTCGAGCGGTGCCAGCTTGGACGCGGCAGGCGCGCGAGCCGCGCGTACGACGACATGAAGCGGCCCAGCGACTCGGCGCGCGTGCCGATGATCGACCAGTCCCGCGGTGAGATCTTCGTCGAGCCGCGGCGGACGCGGCGCAGCGCGCGAGCATGCTGCTGAGACTCTCGGCGATCGACTTGACCGGCGCGAGCGAGTTGTTGATCTCGTGGCTCAGCACGCGCACGAGCCGCTGCCACGCCTGTCGCTCCTCCTCGCGCAGCGTGCGGCTCAGGTCGGCGAGCACGAGCAGCCGATGCGGCCGCCCGCCCTGGCGAAACTCGCTGTGACGCACCTCCCATCGCCCCGCTCCCGACGGAAACGCGAGATCGACGACGCGCGGCGCTCTGCCCTGAGAGCGCCTCGCCGAGCCCGAGCTCGCGCGCGTCGCGCCCGAGCAGGTACTCGACCGGACGCTGCAGCAGCCGCTCGCCGGTGCGGTTCACGAGCCTGAGCCGCTGCTCGGCGTCGAAGGCGAAAGTGGCGACGTCGATCTCCTCCATGACGCGCTGGAGCAGCGCCGTGGCCTCGAGGGCGCTGAGCCGCTGCTCGCGCAGGGTCTCGCTCAGGATGTTGGTCTTCGTAGCAACACGAGCCCGAGCGCGTCGTCGCGCGATGCGTGCCGCGCGCGGATCGAGAAGTCGCCTTCGCGCAGCGCGGCCAGCATGTTCGATAGCGTCTGCAGCGGGCGTGTGACGCGCTCGCGCGCGGCGAGCGCGAACCCCACCCACGCGCCGACCGCGAACAGCGCGACCGTCCATCGCGTCTTGCGGAGCGTGCGGCGTGGTCCACAGCAGCACGAGCGTCGCGAGCACGGCGGGAGCGCCGGCGAGGAGCGCGAGACGCAGGACGCGCAGGTCGTGCGGCTACGCACGGCGCCGCCGCGGGCGGTTCATAAAGCACTCGGCGAGGTCGTGCGCACGGTCCCGCCCGGTGAGTCCGCGCGGGCGAGCCCTCATAGTCCGTGCTGGCTGATGCGCCGGTAGAGCGCGCTGCGCGACAGCCCGAGCGACGCGCGCGGCCTCCGAGCACGTTGCCGCCGTGGCGGCGCAGCGCCTTCTCGATCAGCACGCGCTCGACCTCCTCGAGCGTCATGTCCTCGAGCCGCGCGCCCGCCGTCGGCGGCGCGCGCAGGGCGAGATCCAACGCGCGCACCTCGGCCCCGCCGCTCATCAGCACCGCGCGCTCGATGGCGTGGTCCAGCTCGCGCACGTTGCCGGGCCACGGCGTGCTCGAGCAGGGCACGGCATCGCATCGGCGTCGAAGCCCGACAGCGGCTTGCGGTAGCGCGCGGCGTGGCGGCGCGAGGAAGTGCGCGGCGAGGTGCGCAATGTCCTCACGGCGCTCGCGCAGCGGCGGCAGCCGGATCTCGACCGTGTTGATGCGGAACAGCAGGTCCTCGCGGAACCGTCCGGCCTCGACCTCGGCGCGCAGGTCGGCGTTGGTGGCGCAGATGAGCCGCACGTCGATGCGCGCGTCCGCGCGCGAGCCCCGACGCGCTCGAACTCGCCGGTCTGGAGCACGCGCAGCAGCTTGCGCCTGCTGCGCGAGCGGCACGTTGGCGATCTCGTCCAGGAACAGCGTGCCGCCGTCGGCGAGCTCGAAGCGTCCGGCGCGATCGGCGCGCGCGCCGGTGAACGCGCCACTGCACGTGACCGAACATCTCGCTCTCGAACACGCCCTCCGAGAGCCCGCCCGATGTTCACCGCCACCAGCGGCCGCGCTGCGCGCGGCGACGCGACGTGCAGCCACCGCGCGACCAGCTCCTGCCGGTGCCGTGCTCGCCGGTCATCGAGCACGTTGCGCGTCCGACGGGCCGACGCGCTCCATCAGCTCGAGCACCGGGCGCATCGCCGGCCGAGGTCGCGATCATCTCGGGATGGCCCTCGCGGCGCAGCAGCCGATTCTCGCTGCTCGAGGCGCTGCCCCGCGCGCAGTGCGCGCCGACAGCTCGACCTGGGTGCGCGAGCGTGGCGAGCGAGCCGGGCGTTGTCCCACGGCTTCTCGACGTAGTCGCGCGCCCCGCGGCCGCATCGCCTCGACGGCGCCGTCGACGCTGCCGTACGCGGTCATCACCACGACCGGCAGCGGTCGCGTCCATCTGGCGCGTGCGCTCGAGCAGGTCGAGTCCCTCCTGGCCGGAGGTCGTGTCGCGCGCGTAGTTCAGGTCGAGCAGCGACGGCGTCGAACTCGCCGGTGATCGAGCGCCCGCGTCACGGCCGCGGGCGACCCGGCGGTCTCGACCTCGTAGCCCTCGCCTCGCAGCAGCAGCGCAGCGCTTCGAGGACGTCACGCTGGTCGTCGGCGACGAGAAGTCGGGCGGCGCGCATGGCCGGGAGAGTAGCGTTCACGTGTGGGATCGAGAAGCCATGGGTCCGACGTGTGCACAGGGACTGACGTGTGACTCGTGTGCCGTGGCCCCATGACGAGCGCGGGGGTGGGCAAATAGTCTCGTGGGCGAGCGCGCGCGAGCAGCGGAGGACAGGGATGTCCGGAGCGTCGCGAGTCGCAGCCGCCTCGCCGCCAGGAGGGCGGCGACAGGCGAAGCGAGCCCACGAGAGCTATTTGCCCACCCCCGCGCTCGTCCTGGTGGCACAGCACCTCGAATCACGAGTTCTAGCGAAACGATCCGCGCGCTCACTCCCGCCGCAACGCCGTGAGCGGATCCACCCGCGCCGCGCGCAAGGCCAGGATCATGCACGATGCCAGCGCCACCGCCGCGAGCGCGGTGACCACGGCGGCGTACGTGAGCGGATCGTGCGTGCCTGACCTGGTACACCAGACTCCGAATGAAGCGCGTAAGCAGGAACGCCCCCACCAGCCCGATCGCGACCCCGAGCGAGACCAGCCGGGCGCCGCGCAGCAGCACCAGCGCGAACACGTCGCGCTGCGCGGCTCCGAGCGCCAACCGCAATCCGATCTCGCGCGTCCGCTGCGCGGCGACGTACGACGTCACCCCGTAGATACCGAGCGCCGAGAGCACGAGCGCCACGCCGGAGAACAGCGCGATCAGCGTAAGCGTGAAGCGTTGCTCGGCGAGCGAGCCCGCGACCACGTCGCTCACGGTGCGAAGCTGCGTGATCGGGATCGCCGAGTCGACGGTCCAGATCCGCTCCTTGACCCGGCGCGTGAAGCCTGCGGACCCGGCGTGCGCGCGCGCGCACGACCAGGCACGTCCACCGCTTCCAGTCCTGATCCGACTGCTCGTACGGCGTGTAGACGGCGGCGTCCTCGCCCTCGGCGAGACCGAAGTGCCGGAGCGTCGGAGGCGACCCCGACGATCGTGATCCACTGCGGCGGGCCCTCCTGGTGCACCCAGCGGATGCGCTGGCCGAGCGGGTTCTGGTTGGGGAAGTAGCGCCGCACCATGCTCTCGTTCGCGATCGCGACGAGCGGCGCGCCCGCGCGATCGCCGGCGTCGAAGCCGCGGCCCGCGCGGAGCGGGATGCGCAGGGTCGCGAAGTAGTCGCCCGAGATGCTCCGGTTCCACAGCTCGGGCTCGTCGCCGGGCGTCACGGGGCGACCGTCGATGGCGAAGTTGTGGCTGAGCTGCTCGCCCGACAACGGCAGCTCGCTCACCATGCCGACCTGAACGCCGGGCAGCTGGCGGACGGACTCGAGCACCTGAGCCCGATAGCGTCGCTCGGAGTCGGCATCCTTGTACTTCGCCTCCGGAACCTCGAGCCTCAGGCTCAACACCCCGTTGGGATCGAATCCGGGCGGCGTCGCGCGCAGCCGGCAGAATCCGTTGAGGAGCAGCCCGTGCCGATCAGCAGCACCAGCGCGAGCCCGATCTGCGCCACCACCATCGAGCCCAGCAGCCGGTGCGCGCCGCCACTCGGCGTGGTGGTCGCGGCCCCTTCCTTGAGCGCACCGGACACGGTCCCACGGGCGGCATGGAGCGCGGGCAAGAGACCGAACAGGGTCCCGTGATCGCCGACAGGGCACGGTGAACGCGAAGCACGCCGGAGTCGACGCGAATGTCGTCGAGTCGCGGCAGATGCCCGGGGCGGAGCGCGAGCAGGAGGTCGACGCCCCAGCTCGCGAGCAACACGCCGAGCGCCCCGCCGGCGATCGCGAGCACCAGGCTCTCGGTCACGAGCTGGCGCACCAGCCGCCCCGTCCCGCGCCGAGCGACGAGCGGATCGCGATCTCGTGCGACCGCGTCACGGAACGCGCGAGGAGGAGGTTGGCGAAGTTCGAGCACGCGACGAGCAAGACGAGCGTGACCGCGCCGAGCAGGATCCACAGCGCCTTGCGCACGTCGCCGACGATGCTCTCGGTGAGCGACGTCATCTCCCAGCGGCGGTTCTTGTTCTCCTCCGGCGCCACCTCGGCGAGCCGCTGTCCGAGCCTGAGGAAGTCCTGCTGGGCCTGCGCCGGCGTGACGCCCGGCTTGAGGCGCCACGCCGTGCGCAGGAAGTGAACGCCGCGGTAGGGCACGGCGTTCGGCAGCACCGACGCTGACCGGCGCGAACAGATCACCCGTCCGCTCCGGCACCTGGAATCCCGCCGGCATGACGCCGACCACCGTGTACGTGCGTCCGCTGAGCGTGAGCGGGCGGCCGAGGATCCGCGGATCGCGCCCGAGCGTTCGCGCCCAGAACTCGTGCGTGAGCACGACCACTTCGGGGCCGCCGATGCGATCGTCGTCGTCGCCGAGCGTGCGCCCCAGTTCCGCCGGCACGCCGAGCGTCTTGAACAGGCCGCCGGTCACGAGCACCGCGCCGACCTGGAGCGGCTCGGCGCCGCCCACCAGGTCGAGCGGTTGCGCGACCGCACCGCCGGCCGAGATGAAGCTCGTGTTCCACGCCACCAGGTCCTGCATGTCGCGGGCCGATTGATTCCCGCGCAGCGTCACCAAGCGGTTCGGCTCGGGGTACGGCAGCGCGCGAGCAGCACGCCGTTCACGACGCTGAACATCGCGGAGGTGGCGCCGATGCCGAGCCCGAGGGTCAGGATCGCGGCGACGGCGAAGCCGGGCGCGCGGGCGAAGGTGCGCAGTGCGTAGCGGACGTCGGTGATCAGCGATTCCATGTCGGCTCCCCGTGGCGTGAGCGGCCCGTGTACGTACGCGTCAGCGGTCTAGGGACGCTGGGCGCGCCGGCGCGTCCGACTCGATCCAGCCGTCGCGCATGCGGATCACGCGGTCGCCGAACGACGCGTTGATCTCGGAGTGCGTGACCTGGACGATCGTCGTGCCCGCGGCGTTGAGCGCGCGAAACCGCTGCATGATGTCCTGTCCCTGATCCGAATGGAGGTTCCCGGTGGGTTCGTCGGCGAGGATCACGCGCGGCTCGATGATGAGCGCGCGCGCGATCGCGACCAGCTGCTGCTGCCCGCCCGACAGCTGGCGCGGGTAGAGATCCTTCTTGGCCACGATCCCGAAGCGGTCGAGCACGTCGGCGACGCGTCCCGCGCGGTCGGACTTACCGAGGCCGCGGTAGGACAGCGGCATGTCGAGGTTCTCCGCCACGGTGAGATCGTCGAGCAGGTGGTAGCTCTGAAACACGAACCCGACGTTCGTGTTGCGGAGCGTCGCGCGCTGGGCGCTCGAGCACTCGTGGACGGGCCGATCGAGGAATCGGTAGGCGCCGCTCCACTCCGAGTCGTGCATGCCGAGCACGTTCAGCAGCGTCGACTTGCCGGCGCCCGAAGGCCCCATGATCGACACGAACTCGCCCTCGCGGATCTCGAGCGCGATATTGCGGAGCACGTAGTAGCGCGAGCCGCCCTGCTGAAAGTACTTCTCGAGCCCGAGCGTGCGGATCAGCAGCGGTCGCGCCGGCGCCGGGGCATCGGTCGGCGCGGGCTCGGACTCGCCGCTGCGGGCGGGGACGTAGGTGAAGGGTCGATTCATCGTCGGACCTGTCACGTTCGGATCGAGCGCTTGGCGCCCGCCGGGTCTCGCGTCGTCCAGAGGGCGCGCACGCTCATTCCTCTCGCAACGCCACCATCGGCTCGACCCTGAGCGCGCGGCGGGCGGGCACCCAGCTCGCCAAGCAGGCGACGGCGGTGAGGATCGCCGCGATGCCGACGAAGCTGGTGGGATCGGTCGGGCTTACCCACAGCTGACTGCGGATGATCTGCGTCACGCCGAGCGCCGCGACGAGCCCGATCCCGACGCCGATCAGCGCGAGTCGAACGCCCTGCCCGGACGACGAGCCGCAGCACATCGGAGTTGCTGGCGCCGAGCGCGCGGCGGACGCCGATCTCGTGCGTCCGCTGACTCACGCTGTACGAGATCACGCCATAGACGCCGATGCTCGCGAGCACGAGCGCGATCACGCCGAAGATCGTGAACATGCGGCCAAACAGACCCTTGTCCCAGAAGGACTGCTGGCGCACCGACTCCATCGTGTAGGGATCGAACACCGGCATGCCGGGATCGGCCTCGTGGATCGCGCGGCGCCCGGCGTTGGTGATGCCGGCGGGATCCCGAGTGACGCGGACCGTGATCCCGGTGTTCGGCGTGGAGAGGTAGAGATACGGCACGAACGCGGCGACGAGTTCCTTGCGGCGGTCGATGTCGCGGACCGTGTGGTCCTTGCAGACGCCGATCACGGTTAGCCACCGGCCGGACGAATCCGACGCGAAGCGGAAGTGCTGTCCGAGCGGATCCGCGTCGCCCCACAGCTTCTTGGCAAAGGCGCCGTTGATCACGGCCACGGCCGTGCTGTCGTTCCCTCCGAGTCTCGTGAAGTCCCGCCCGCGCACGATCGGGATGCCGTAGGTCTTGAACCAGTGCGGCGTGACGCCGGTGTAGAACACCTGCGGCTCCTCACCGGACGGGAAGGTCTTCCCTCGACGATGGCGGCGTCGAGACTGCCGCCGCCGCCGATCAGGATGGTGTTCGACGCCGCCGCCGACTCGACGCCAGGCAGGCCCTCGATGCGCGCGCACCAGGTCCTGCACCCGCTGCAACCGGGCGCGGTCGGTCGGGTAGTGCTGCTGCGTCATGTAGACGCGCATCGTCATCAGCTGACCGGTCTCGAAGCCGACGGCGCGCCCTGCAGCTTGAGGAAGCTGCGCACGAACAGCGCCGCGCCCACGAGCAGCACCAGCGCCAGTGCGACTTCGGTCACCACGAGCGCACTGCGCAGCCGGCCGCGCCGCGCGCCGGTGCCGGTCCCGCGCGAACCCTCCTTGAGCGACTCGGTGAGGTTGGTCCGCGCCGCCTCGAGCGCCGGCGCCAGCCCGAACAAGACGCCGGTGAACACCGAGACCAGCAGCGCGTAGCCCAGCGTCGGTGGCGTCGATTTGCCAGTACACGTAATAGGGCAACGGATCGTTCCGCGGGATCGCCGCGGTGAGCAGGTCGAGCCCCCAATACGCCACATCAGCACGCCGAGGGTCCCGCCGAGCAGGCCGAGCAGCACGCTCTCGGTGAGCAGCTGGCGGACGATGCGGCCGCGGCCGGCGCCGATCGCCGACCGGATCGCGATCTCGCGGGCGCGCGTCGACGCGCGGGCGAGCAGCAGATTGGCGACGTTGGCGCACGCGATCAGCAGCACGCACCCGACGGCGCCGTACATCGTGAGCAGGATGAGCCGGATGTCTTCCGGCCGGAACGCATCGGCCAGACTCCGGACCTTGACGTGTAGCTCTGATTCGCGGCCGGATACTCCTCCGCAAGCGTCTTGGCGAATTGCGTCGCCTCGGCCTGCGCGCGCGTCGACCGTCACGCTGGGCTTGAGACGCGCCCACACCGTATAGAGCCGATCGGTGCGCGCCGTGCGCAACCCGGACCCCGCGATCGGGATCCACAGCTTGGTGCTGTCGGAGAACTGGAAGCGCGGCGGCATGACGCCGATCACGGTGCACGGCTCGTCGTTGAGAGAGATCGTGCGGTTCATGATCGCGGGGTCGGCGTGGTAACGCTGCTGCCACAGCTCGTGACTCAGGATCGCGACGAGGGGCGCGCCGGGCTGGTCGTCCTCGGCACGGAAATCGCGCCCGAGGATCGGCGCCTTGCCCAGGAGCGAGAATAGGTTCCACGACACGCGCTCGCCGAAGTACCGCTGCGGCTCGTCGCCGTCAGTGAGCGTCATGCTGCGACCGGTCGAGAGCGCCATGTCCTCGTAGGAGGTGGCGTGCTGCTTCCAATCGAGCGCGTTGAGGTAGGAGATCGAGTAGTTGTCGTCGGGCTCCTTGGGGCGGCGGTCATCGAGCACGACGAGGCGGTCGGGTGCCTTGAAGTCGTACGGCCGCATGAGCCCGCCATAGACGCAGCTGAAGATCGTCGTGTTGACGCCGATCCCGATGCCGAGGCACAGCACCGCGAGCAGGGTGAAGCCGGGGACTTGCCCAGCCACCGCACCGCGTAGCGCAGATCCTGGAGCGAACGTGTCCACTAGTGGGCCTCCGGACGATCCTCGACCACCCGCCCGTCGAACAGGTGCACCGTGCGGTCCGCGTAACGCGCGAAGCGCGGATCGTGCGTCACCATGCAGATCGTGGCGCCGGCGCGGTGCAGCTCGCGCAGCAGCTCCATCACCTGCCTCACCGTTGCGCGAATCGAGATTCCCCGTCGGCTCGTCCGGCGAGCAGGATCGCCGGCTGGCCGACGAGCGCCCGCGCGACCGCGACGCGCTGCTGCTGGCCGCCCGACAGCTGGCTCGGCAGGTGCTTCGTGCGATGCGCCATGCCGACCTTCTCGAGCGCGTCGTTGACGCGCTGCTTGCGCTCGGTCGCGCCCATGCTGCGATACGTCAGCGGCAGCTCGACGTTCTCGTACACGGTCAGATCGCCGATGAGGTTGAAGCTCTGGAAGATGAACCCGATCTCGCGATTCCGGATGCGCGCGCGGTCGGCGAGTTTGAGCTTCTCGACCGGACTGCTCTTGAGCAGGTAGCGGCCCTCGGTCGGCGAGTCGAGCAGCCCGAGGATCGACAACAGCGTCGACTTGCCACACCCCGACGGCCCCGCGATCGAGATGTAGTCGCCACGGCGGATCTCGAGCTCGATGCCCGAGAGCGCGTGCGTCTCGACCTCGTCGGTGTAGAAGACCTTGTTCACGCCCTCGAGCGTCAACAGCGGCTCCTCGAGCGTTGCCGTGCCTTCACCGTGGGACCGTTGCTTCAGCTCTCGACCATGTCGACCATCGCATCACCTCGTTCGGCCTGCCCGGCCGCGAGGGTTTTCAGGAGCGCGCTCGTCGGGTTCACCGCAGGCGCACGCGGCTCACGCCGTCCCAGCGGGACATGTCCGAAAGAATCACCTCGTCACCGGCGGCGAGGCCCTGCACGACCTCGACCGTGTTCACCGAGATCTTGCCGAGCCGAACGTTGACGCGGCTCGCCTCCTTGCCGCCCGGCGACAGCTCTGAAGACTCCGATCGTCGCGTTCGCCTGTCCGTCCACCGGACGTCCGACGTACAGCACGTTCGCGAGCCGCTCGATCTCGATCACTCCGTCGACGCTCAGGTCGGGCCGCGCGCCCTGCGGCAGCGCACCATCCAGCCCGACGTCGACCGCCACGGTCCCGTCCTGCACCGAAGGGTCGATGCGAGCCACCCGACCCGCGATGACACCGTTGTGCGTGTCGATCGACGCGCGCTGGCCGAGCCCGATGTCCTTGGCCTGGGTCTCGGGGACGCGCAACACCGCCTTGAGACGCTCCGGCTGCGCCACCTTCGCGAGCAACGCACCCGGGTTCACCCACTGCCCTTCCTCGAGCGACATGTCCTGCACCACGCCGCGCGCTCCGGCGACGACGCGCATCGACGCCACGCGACCCTGATGGAACGCCGAGATCGCCTTGAGGCGGCCGACCTGCGCGCGCTGGAGGCCGAGCTGCGTCTTGACCGTGCCGCGCATGACCTCGAGGCGCTTCTGCTCGCCTTCGTAGCGCGTCTTCATCTCGCTCGCGCGATCGCGCGCACGGTCCAGCTCGTTTCCGGAAATGAGCCCCTCGGCCGCGAGCTTGCTCGGCGCCGGCCGCGCCGCGCGTGGCATCCATGAGCTCGGTGTGCGTGGTCGCGACCACGCCTTCCTGCGCAAGCACGTTGTTCTGGAGGCTGGCGTCGAGGCTCGCGAGCTCGGCCTCGGCGAGGGTCAGCTGGCGCTCGGCGTCGAGCGCCTCGAGCTGGACGTCCGGGTTCACGAGCTCGAGCAGCACGGCCTTCTCGTCGACCGTCTCGCCGGCGTGGACGAGGATGCGCTCGACGCGTCCGGCCGTGACCGCCGAGATCCAGCGGATGCGTTCGGGAACGAGCGTGCCGCTGCCGCGCACCTGACGCAGCATCGGGCCCCGGCGCACCTTGTCGATCCACAGCGTCGCGCGCTCGACGGTCGGCGCGGCCGGGCGCATCCTGCTTGAAGCCCACCGTCGCGACGACGAGCAGGATCACCGCGCTCACGTAAAGCCACGGTCCTCGCTTGGGCTTCGGTGCGCGCGCGGAATGTCCAACCGGTCCCCCTCGATGAGCGCGCCGCGAAACGCAGCGCGCCGCGTTCCCCAGACCAAGAAGCGGGCCAGTCGGGGTGGGAGCGTTCCGCCGTTGGGGCTCATTGGGTTGTACGGACTCAGGGAGGTGGGGTTGCGATCGAAGTGTCCGGTTCCGGGACGCGGCGGTCCCAGGGACGGACATCGGCAGGGCGACGCGCCCCTACCGCATCAACACGAACCTCTTCATGAACGTGCGTCCGCCGGCCTCCATGCGCATGAAGTACATCCCCGTCGGGGCATCGCCGATGCGGGCGCGTCCGTCCCAGCGCACTTGGTGTCGCCCCGCCGGCCACTTGCCGCTCGCGATCTCCGCCAGCTCGCGCCCCTGAGATCCACGACGCTCACGCGCACGGCCGACTCTCGAGGCAGCGTGAACACCGCGGTCGCGGGCCCGGTCGTTGGATTGGGCGCGACCGACGCCAGCGCCAGCGCGTCGTTCGGCGAGGGCGTCGGCACGGAGACGAGCCTGTGGTCGTAGATCCAGAACGCATCGTCGATCGACAGCACGGTGCCGTCGTGCTGCACGACCTCGAGCGCGCGCGGACCCGGGGCCGGCCGCGCAGGTCGAAGGTGGTCGTGACGGAGTTCCGGTCCGCGGACACGACGGTGCCCGTCCCCACGATCGTCGGGAGCGACGGCGCGACGAGGCGCGCGGTCGCGTCGACATCGAAGAGTCGACCGACGATCGTGCAAATGACCACACTGCTGTCGAAGCCCGATACGGGCGAATAGCTGACGACGTGCGGAACCGTTCGCACCTCGAACGCCGTGGGCAGCCGCCCCTCGATGTTGCCCGGATTGATGACGACGACATCATAGAAGCCTGGCGGCGGCCCCGCGTGGAGCATGTCGAAGGACGCGTCGAAGCTCGTCCCCGCCGGATCCAGGGCCAAAACCACTCCTGCAATAGGTAGCGTCGACGCACGCTCGAGCCGAACGGTCACGCCGGTCACGAAGTGGCTTCCGCTGATCGTCGCGGTGATCAGCTCATCATCGGTGACGAACGTCGGGGCGATCGCCGTCACGACCGGGACCTTCTGGACGAGGAAGGCGCCGGGCAGCATCGCCGACAGACCGTCCGGATTCGTGACCACGACGTTCCACGCGTCCGCCAACCGCCCGCGAACGTCGAAGGCCGCGGTGAGCGACGTGCCGCCAGCGCCGACGCCGACGGCGTTCCCGGGATGTCGGCCTGTCCGACGTGGGTGAGCTTCGCCGTCGCGCCGGGAATGAGGTTCGAGCCGGTGACCGCGAGCGTCACGACGCTCGTGTCCGGCGCCGAGGACGGCGTCGACGAGACGAGACGTGGTCCAGAGCGAACCTCGAAGGCGGCGGGCAGCCGCGCGGAGAGATTGCCAGGATTGACGACGACGACGTCGTATACCGCCTGCGCCACGCCGCGCAGATCGAACACGGAAGAGAGCACCGTGACTTGGCCCGGGAAACCCTCGACGAAACCTCCCGACGATGGTTGAATCGGGCGGGTGCTCGAGCGAGACCGTAACGCCCGACACGAACGGCCCGCCCGTAATCGTGACGGTGAGGAACTGCGCGTCGGATCCGAAGGTTGGAGTGATGGACGTGAGGGTCGGGATCTTCGTGATCTTGAACGGCGTCGGGGCCGTGACCTCGATGCTCGATGGGTTGGCGACGACCACGTTCCAGAGGCCTCCCTGTCGCCCGCGGATGTCGAGCACCGCACTGAGCGAGGTGCCACCGGGCGCCACGACGACCGAAGACCCGACGATGTCCGCGTCGCCGGTGCGCGCGAGCTTCGCCGTCGCCCCGGCGGCGATGTTCGAGCCCGTGATCACGAGGGACACGACGCTCGTGTCCACGGCGAGCGAGGGTGTGACGCCCGTGAGCGCGGCACCCGGCCGGATCTGGAACGCCGATGCCAGGCGCGACGTGTGGTTGCCGGGATTGACGACCACGACGTCGTCAGAACCCTGGGCTCTCGCCGGTGAGATCGAAGGTCGCCTGGGCGTTCGTGCCGGTGGGGGCCGACCGCGGTAACGTCTCCGTGATCGCCGACCCTGATCCGACGTGCTGGAGCATCGCTGAAAGCCCGGACAAGAGCTGGGTACCGGTGATCAGGCACGACACTGGACTGCTGGTTCGATCCGAACGCGGGGGCGATCGCGGTCACGGCCGGAATCTTCTGGATCGTGAAACCCTCTAACGACGCCGAGCTGGCGTCGGGGTTCGTGACGCTCGCGATCCACGAGCCTGCGGCGCGCCCGCGAATGTCGAACGACGCACTCAGCGAGCCGCCTCCGGGCGCGACGGTGACCGACGTCCCCGCGATGTCCGCCTCGCTGGCGCGCGCGAGTTTCGTCGTCGCGCCCGACTGGATGCTGGAGCCGGAGATCACGAGGGTCACGACGCTCGTGTCGGGCGCCGCGGCGGGCGCCACCGCGGTGACGTGCAGGCCGTCCCTGATCTCGAACGCCGCGGGAAGCCGCCCGCTCAGATTGCCGGGACTGACGACCTCGACGTCCCAGAATCCTGCGGCGTGTCCGTTCAGGTTGAACGTCGTCGTGAGCGACGCGCCGCCCGGCGCCACCTGGATCGCCCCGGCGATCGCCGGCTGACCGGTGCGCGTGAGCCGCGCCGACGTGGCTTCGAGGAAGTTCGTGCCCGTGATTGTCACCGCAACCGACACCGTATTGACACCGACATTCGGGGTGATCGACGTGACCGTCGGGGGTGCCAGGATCAGTAACACGTTGCTGCCCGTCACCGGCAGCCCGCCGGGGTTCGTGATCACCAGATCCCACAAGCCGTGCGCGCGGTTGAGCAGGTTGAAGCGCGCTTGAGCGACGTGCCGGACGGGTTCACCGGACAGGACCCGGCCTACGTTATCGGGCTGACCGACCCTTCGCAGCACTGCGCTCGCGCCGCTGCGCATCCCGGAGCCTCCCACGCCGACCTGCACCGTTCCCGTATCCGGCGCCGCGTTGGGTGAGGCCGCGGAGATCACGAGCGGAAACACGACCTCGAGACCGCCGGACAAGGTCTTCTTTACTCCGTTTCCGTTCGTCACCTCGACGTCATAGCTGCCGATATCGGCGAGTTGGAGACCGAACGTCGTCTGCAGCGACGTTCCGTTCCCCGCCACCGTCGTCCCGTGCCCAAGATGTCGGCTGGTTCGTGCGCTTGAGCCGCACGCTCGCCGGCGCGATCAGCTGCGTCCCGTAGATCGTGACCGACGGTGGAACGCGCCGATGTCGCCGAGCCGCGGGAAGAGCGAGTCGACGGTGAAGCTGGCGATCGTTCGGAACGCATTCTGGCAGCGTGTTCGCCGAGCTGCCCGGATCTGTCGCCCGCACGTTCCACAACCCGTCCGGCTTGCCCCACGATGTTGAACGTCGTGTGGACCAGATCGGCCTTCGTCGACGTCGTCGTTCCCGTTCCCGAGATGTCGGCCTGGCCTCGAGCGGGTGAGCCTCGCCGTCGTCCCTGACACGAGATTGCGTCCGAACACGTCCACGCTCGCGGCCGCGTTGTTCTCCGCGCTCTCGGTCGCACGGTGAAGACGGTCAGACCCGTAGGCCGCCGTTCACACCCACGCTCGCGAGCCGGGTCCCTGCCTGGTAGAGCTCCACCGTCGACGATGCTCCGTAGAGCACCGCCTTGCTCCAGCCGATCACCGCCGGCGTCGCGCACCCGCCGCAGGTCGGCGCGTTGTCCGTCGCGATGTCCATCTCGAACGCGAAGTAGTTCTGTGCCGCCGTCACGTCGATCGGAGTGGCCGAGGATCGCGAGATCGTCATGAGGATCCGCAGGCGATCGGCGCCGCGACTCAGGTCGAACCCGGTGATCCCCGCCACCGCGTCGTTGCCGGTCGTTCCCCACAGCGTCGCGTTCGAGGCGGTGGGGCACAGCGTCGACGGCTTGGCGTCGCTCAGTCCCAACCCGACCGTGTTGCAGCCGCCGTTCCTCGAAATGCCAGAACGGGGGAAGCGATCCTCCGCCGGTGCGGATGTCGATGACCGCGTCCATCCCCGGGAACTGCGGGACGGCTTGCGGCGACTGGAAGTTTCCGAACAGTCGGGCCGCGCCCGGCGTCGAGCAGCTGAGCGCGACGTTGTCGGCGCCCGACGCGCTGGTGTTGCAGGCGTTCCACGTGAGGTCGAGGCCGGCGGCGGCGGGCGCGCCGAAGTGACGAGCAGGAGCAGGGCGAGAAGCGGAGCGAGTCGTCGCATGGGCGTCACGGGGGAGACGGAGACCTGCGCCGGGCGACCCTCACTGCACCGCCCGCTGACCGGAAATGGCGGGTAGTGATAAACGCCGTTATAGCTACCGCGCTCATCACGAACCTTTTCATGAACGTGCGGCCCCCGCCTCCATGCGGACGAAGTACATACCGGTTGTGCCGTGCCCTGGCGCCCGCGCCGTCCCACCGCGCCTCGTGGCGACCCGCCGGCCGGACACCGTTCACGAGGACGGCCGTCCCGCGTCCGAGCACGTCCACGACGCTGAGCCGCACTCGGGTCTCGCTCGCGAGCGTGAACGTCACGGTGGCCGGGCCCGACGTGGATTCGGGGCGACCGATGCCAACGTCAGCTTGCGGCCCGCGCTCTGGGGAGGAGCGTCGAGGAGGGTTTGATCGCGAAGCCGTTGGTGCGTCTCGCTCGCGGTGAGACCGCGTGAGATTGGTCAGCCAATGACGTTCCACGGCCCCCGCCGCGCGCCCACGAAGGTCGAAGTCAGCACCAGAACACCGCGCCTGAGGGATCGATGGACACCACCGTTCCCGGAAATGCTGGCTTCTGCCGAGGCGGCTCAGTGGTCGCGGTTGCTGCCGATTCGAAACTGGAACCCAGTGGCCTCGATCGTCACGACCTCGTAAAGTCGGGCGCGCCGCACTTCAGGTGTCACTCGGAAGCGATGTGCGGGGTACGGCAACCGTGGAATCGCGCCGGTGAGTCGCATCTCGGGGCCGCCGGGGTCTGGCGGCGACGATGTCACAGACTCCGGAGCGGCGCGCCCGCGGGGTGATGCTCTTTGGTCGGCAGCTGGTTCCCCCCGGACCGATCTCCTCGGCGGCGCCAGACTGACGATCAGCGTCCCGGGCGGGTGTTCGAAATGCACCAGGAGGCCCGGAACAGAACCTCGCTGCCCGAGATCACCACGCCTTCAACTCCGACCGAGCTCGATACGAGGGAGGGTGCGATGCCCGTCGCATTCGCCACGTCCCCGACGTTCCCGGGTGAGATCGAGTCCGGCCCGGGCGCGTCGCGCGGAACATGGACGAGGAGGAGCAGGGCGAGACAGGCGGTGGCCTCGCATGACGCGGTCGCCTCTCGTGAAGAGTGACCGACGCAGGGGAACGACTCTGCGCCAGGCGAGGTCCGGGGGATCGGGACGCGATAAGCATAGGACGGCCCAGGGCGGACGCCGCCCCGGAGAAAACACGATCGCCCGGCACGCGGAGTGGACGTGCCGGAGCGGTGCTCCCAGCCCGGTCCGGGTAGAGCCGGGAGGCTGGATCGGGTTCAACGAGCCCCGGATCAGCCGCGGGTGGGCGGCGCGAGCCGCCCGATGCGGAATCGATCAGAGATTCGTAGTAGTAGGTCATCTTTCGCCACGAAAACGTTGCTCGGGTCGGTGGTGAAGAGCGTGGACATCCGACGGCCGCAGTTGAAGTCGCTACGACGTCCTCCGCTTCGCGCCGCGACTGCATCACACCAGAACAGCGTCGAGCCGGGCATGTACTCCCACCCGGAACACCGCGTTCCCGCGCAGCGACTTACTGGTAAGTCGGGGTTGTAGTGGCTCCTCAGGTCCCGGCCCGTCGCGATCGATGAGAGCTGCGTGATCGGATCGTACGTCCACTTGCCCGCGCCGGCGCCGAGGAACTCGTAGCTCTTCGGACGCGCCAGCTCACGAACGGTCTGGTATTCGCCGGTCGAGACCGAGCGGCTGCCCGTAGAACTGAGGTCGTGGTCGGCGAGAACGCCCAGTTGAGCCGGATCGAGGCCGACGCACGTCTTCTGCTCGAGATCGCCGAAGATGTAGCGACTGCGCCGCACGTGGTCGTCGCCGTCGCGTCCCCGATCGGTGTCGAGATATTGGGCGCTCTCGTGCGTGTCTCGCTCGCAGCCCAGACCGATGTTGAACGTCAGGTTCGAGACGGGCTTCGATCTCGATGCCGGGGTAAACGCTCCAGTTCTGCGAGGGCGCCTCGAGCTGCGTGTACCAGTAGACTCATCGACGTGAGCAGGAGCAGCTTCCTCTTGCCGTCGGTGTCGAAGTAGAGATACATCCCAGTACCCGGTGAGCCGAGCATGAGCGGCCGCCGCGCGTCCGTCGCGGGTTCACCGTTTGCGGGTTGTGAGCGCCGCGGTAGTGAGGCTGTGGTTGAGACCGGTGAACCCGCCGAGCCGCCACACGCCGCCCCACGTCTGGTTGCCGTCGGAAATCGAGTGCCGACCAGGGCGCCAGGAGTCCTGGTACTTGAACGCCTTCGTCGCCGGCTTCCGGTCCACTTGTAGCCGCAGCCCACGTGCCCGTTGATCACGTCGGGCGCGGCTCTCGAAGCCGAGATCGTTCAGCGTCGAACTTATGGGGTCATGAACCCGGCCGCGAAGTTGCCGAACGTGTTCCCCTTCTGCTTGCTGGGCCACAGCGCGCTGCCACGCCGGTCATCGACGTCGCGTTCGGGTCGACCTCGACGCTGTTCGCGCGTCGGGGCGCTGGAAGTAGTGGCGTGGGCTCGCTGGAAACGCTATTCAGGTGCGCGTCTCGTTGCCGTGCACCTGCGTCGCCAGCAGACCAGCCCGAGATCACCCACGTCTCGCTTCATTCGAGGAAGAACCAGCCGTCCGATCGCCGATCATCGACGCGTTGTTGAACTGGTCGCGCAGCGCCGTGTCTCGGACGAACGCGCGGTGCGCAGGCGTTCCCAGAATCCGACGCCCTGCTTGCGCGCCCGTGAACTCCTTGGACCGCGCGCGACGCCGTAGTAGGTGAGCGGCTCGACCCTCCGACGTGACCATTGGTTGCCGCCGGTCGAGGAGGTCGGCGCACTCTCGAGCGGTGAGCGCGTGCAGCGGCCCAGGCATTCGCCGTCGGGGTCAGCTTTCCCGTCAGCTTGGCGGCGCCGAGGATCGTGGTACCGGGCGGAACGTCCGCGTGAGTCGGCATCGCGCGCACGTCCGCCTTGCGGCGTGCGCGGCCGACGCGGCGCGAGTAGAAGATCGGGCTGCGGCCAGTCGAAGCCCCAGTAGTCGCTCGCGCCCTGCTGGCCGAGTGCTGAAGATCGAGCGCGCTCCGACGAAGAACGGCCGCTTTCTCGCTGAAGACGTCTCGACGTCGCTCAGGTTCACGACCGCGGGATCGACCTCGACCTGCCCGAAGTCGGGATTCACGGTGGCGTTCGAGCGTCAGTTTGCTGCCCGACCGGCATGCGGAGATCGCCGCTCGCTGTCCGGACTGCACCTTCGTGCCGTCGTTGAACGGATCGTCGACGCCGGGCGTGGCACAGTATCTCGGCCTGCGACGTGCACGTAGGGATCAGCTCGATCGCCGTCGTCGGCTTCACGTTCTCGATCCCGACGAGCGCCGGGAAAGCGTGACACGAACCCGCTCGACTCTGGCGGGCGGTAGACGAGGAAGTCTTCCTCGACGCGTTGCGCGGGATCATCGCGCGCAGGAAGTTGATGCCCCACTCGTGCTGCGTGCCGCCTTGGCGAAGCCGGAGCTGCGAGTACGGGATCCGCATCTCGGCGGTCCAGCCCTCGTCGTCGATCGTGCGCCTTGCCTTCCCACACGCCGTCCCACGACCCGTCGTCTCCAACCGTCGTTGTGAGAGCGTGCCGTCGTACAAGCGTGCCCGCCGCGTTCACGCATGAAGTAGTAGCCGCTGCGCCGGTCGTGCAGTACGGATCGAGGTAGACCGAGAAATCGGTCCGGCGGCGAATCGAGACGTCGCGCCGCGCGAGCTCGGGCGAGGATCGAATCGGGCGCAGTGTCGTAGAGCCGCGCGCCGACGTAGATCGCGTCCTCGCGTAGGCGATGCGCACTTCCGCAGCGCTGCAGACCCCGGCGCGCCCTCGTTGGGGTCCGCTCTGCCGGAACCAATCCGTCGCTTCGCCTTCCTTCCACACGCTTCTCGTTCAGATTGCCGTCGATGGTGATCGGCGACGTCGCCCGAATCGCACGCACCTGCCGCGCCGGTGTACTCGGCCTGATCTTCATCGGCGGCGAGCACGGGGCAGCGACTGCGACAAGGACGATGGAGAGTACGGCGAGCTTCGCTGAACACTCTCCCTGGGCAAGGTAACGGGCATTGCGAGCCGTTAGAGCCGTCGGGGCGGCAAAGGTTGGAATCGGTCGGCAGCCCGATGCGGCCTCGGAGTGCTCGTGGAGGGTTACTCACGGCGGAGAATGTCGTTCGGGTTTCATTTGCCCGCAATCGAGGCGGGACCAGAGAGGTAAACGGGGGACGAACGGCACCTCATTCATCGATGCTGCGCGCCTCAATCGAGGGCTTCGCGCACGATACACGCTCGTCGACGGGATCGCCGCGCTCGTCCTCGAGTGCCTGTGGGCCATTTCGACGCGCCCATTTCGGGGGACTGGAGTCGCGGCTTCAACCGGCGGGCGAAGCGAGGGGTGACCGAGGCGCCTAGGAAATCGGCGACGCGGCCCGACGCCGCTCGGCCAGCGCCATCGCCAGCCGCCCCGCGACGCTCGCGTTGTGCTCGAGCAGCGCGCGGTTCGAGGTACGCTCTTCCCCTCGGTCAGCTCGCGCATGCGCTCGAGCAGGAACGGCGTCACGTCGCGACCGGTGACGCCGACGCGACCGGCCTCCGCGATCGATGCCGACAGCGAGCGCTCGTACAGCTCGTGCGGCAGCTCGTACGTCTCCGGAATCGGATTGGCCACGACGATGCCGGTCTCGAGATCGAGCGCCCAATGCAGATCGATCGCGCGCGCGAGATCGTCGATCGTGTCGATGCGGCGGTCCACGTTGAGCCCGCTGTCGCGGCGGTAGAACGCGGGGAAGCGGTCCGTGCCGAAGCCGAGTACGGGAACGCCAGAGCGTCTCGAGCAACTCGACCGTCTTGGCGAGATCGAGGATCGCCTTGGCGCCCGCGCACACGACGGCGACGGGTAGCGCGCGAGCGCCGTGAGATCGGCCGACACGTCGCCGGTCTCGGTGACGCCGCGATGCACGCCGCCGATCCCGCCGGTCGCGAACACGGCGATGCCGCAGCGCGCCGCGACGAACATCGTCGCCGCCACCGTCGAGGCGCCGTGGCCGCCGCGCGCGACCGCGGCGGAGGAAGTTGCTCAAATTGAGCTTGGCCACACCCTTCGTCGTGGCGATCCGCTCCAGCTCCTCGCGGGCGAGCCCGACGCGCACGACGCCGTCGAGCACGCCGACCGTCGCCGGCTCGGCGCCCGACGCGCGCACCGCGGCCTCGATCGCGAGCGCCGCCTCGACCCCTTGCGGATGCGGGAGCCCGTGCGCGACCAGCGTCGTCTCGAGCGCGACGACGCCGCGCCGCTCGGCGAGTGCCTGCGCGACCGGCTCGGCGACGCGCACCGTGGCGGAGGAGGACGTCAACACACGGCTCGGGAGATCGGTGGACGGCGAGGCATGGGCGAAGCATATTCGCCGGAAGCCATGGACCACACAAGGTATTCGACGCTCGCCCACCACGACCGCGTGTTCTGCAATCCGCTCAGCGACAGCCGCGGTCGACCGGCTCATCGGACTCCTCGACCTGCGCCCAGGCGCGCGCGTCATCGACGTCGGCTGCGGCAAGGGCGAGATGTTGATCCGCATCGCCGAGCGCTGGCCCCGCGCACGTCACCGGCGTCGACACGAACGCGAGCTTCCTGGACGAGGCGCGCGCCCGGGCGCGGCGCGTGCACGCCGAGCGCGTCGTGTTCCATCTCGGCGCCATGAAGGAATTCGACGCCGCGCCCGAGTCGTTCGACTTGAGCCTCTGCATCGGCGCCTCGCACGCGTTCGGCACGTACCGCGACGCGCTGCGCGGGCTGCGTCGCCTGCTGCGGCCCGGCGGGTTGGCGCTGGTAGGCGACGGCTACTGGCGACGCACGCCCGCTGCGGAGTACCTCGCGCTGCTCGGCGCCACGCCCGACGAGATGACCGACCACGCCGGCAACGTCGCGGCCGCCATCGAAGAAGGCTTCACGCCGCTCTACTCATGCACCGCCAGCGAGGACGACTGGGACCACTGCCGAGCGGCTGAAGGCAGAGCATCGCGCTTGGGGACGCACCTGAGAACGATCCTGACGCCAGTGAGTGACGTTATTCGAGTGTAGCGAGGCGGGAGATGAGTAATGCAACTGAACGAAGTAC